>Ga0209330_1000175_pt1 | contig 31713 bp, 29 predicted proteins | sample JacPinW_OM2H0_O3_FD_187969 | JGI IMG/M metagenome (GOLD analysis project Ga0209330, IMG submission 187969) | Forest soil microbial communities from Algoma, Ontario, Canada - Jack Pine, Ontario site 1_JW_OM2H0_O3 (SPAdes) (version 2) | ecosystem: Environmental > Terrestrial > Soil > Boreal... | reverse complement strand
CTTGCTCGGGCTTGCCGTCAACGGTCAGCCCGCGAAACACTCGAATGCGTCCGGGATCGGTTTCCGCAAGAAAAATGTCGCCATTCGGCGCCGTGCGCAAGGTCCGGGGATTCTCGAGCCCAGCCCCATACAACTCCACCTTGAATCCGGCCGGCGCCGACGGCCACACGTTCGCTGGCCGGGCAACCGGGAGTGGAAACTTGAACGCCGATTTGGTCGCATAAGGTGGGGGCAGATCGCTTACCGTAATCTTGTGAAGCGTTCCCGGCTTCTCGTAACGAAAATCGGTGAATGGCGGGATCGGCGGGGGTGCCTGCAGCTTCGACGGGTTCATGTCGGGCGGTGGCGGCGCGCTTGCCTGTTGTGCGGGCTGCGACGTTGCCATCGACTTTACATAGTTCACGATCTGCCAGCGCTGCTTAACCGCCCAGGGGGGCATGGGGTTATCTTGGTCGCCCCGCGAAATAAGCCAGAGCATTTCACCCGGCGTAACCGAATCGAGCCTTTCGTTCACCTGCGACGACGTCTTGCCCGTGCCCTTTCCCGTCTTCCCGTGACACGACAGGTAATTGCGCTCATGCATTTTGCCGGCCTGTGCGGCTTCCTCCCCTCCTGCGTACGGATTCTTCGACGCCTGTGCCGAAACCGGAGGGTTGTGAAACTTTGTGTCTGCATCTGCCGCCAGCAGCGCTGCAGGGAGCAGAATCGCCGCCGCAGCCAGGGCGTGCAAGTTGACAAACGAGCGCATAAATCCTCTCTGGGATATATGCCTGGAATCTTACATCAAGCTTTGAATGCAATTGGGCGCGCCGGAATTCTATGCAGGCAAATCGGCCTTTAGTCCTGGCTTCCGCTTCCGATTTAGCGGTCGGAGCTTCCGGTTGCCTTGTACGGAAAACGGATCTTCTGGATAGCACGCGCGTGCCATTCCCTTGGTGTTCTAACAGTTCTACCCTGTGACTGAGCAGTTCTGGGGGAGGGCTGCCCAACAAGCGCTTCGCGACTCGGATCTGAGTCGGGAGCGCTTTGTTTTGCCGCGAATCTGGCCATCACTCCCGAATTGGTAGTGGACACGATCCGCCTCATCGGAAGCAATACACCAAGGAAGCAATACGAGAGTAAACGTTCGAGTAACCGCACCGTATTTTCGAATGCAGCCAGTTCAATTCATTGACCCTGCATTCTTAAACAGGCGAGGAGCCCGTGCACGATGGACACTCTTATGATGATCTTGTTTGGATCCGTGCTTAGTGCGATGACCGCTCTAAGCTTCATTGAGCTGCGCCGCATCCGCAAGAAGCTGGAATCAAAGGAAGCAACTTCAAAATCGCCAGGGCGCTCTTAGCTGCTCTATTACGGCGTAAGTAGCGAAGATTAGCGAAGAACAGAGATGAGCGACCCGACTCATAAGTGTGTACTTCTTGCGGAGTGGGTGCTGACACGACCTTACAATCCATTCTGTGAGCGATCTCGCGGATACCGCGTTCTTGCGCAAGCGGGCACTCTGTGTGCGAGTTGTGTGCCAGATTTGACATCCCGAATTAGCGCCATGACTCGATGACTGACGGCCCATCAGCCGGCTCCTCGGTGCACGCCCCAAAAACGGCATACTCTTAAGTTTAGGGTAGTATGTGCCGACAGTATGCCTCTTAGGCCCTTAGAGGCGAAACCGGGAAAAATAATTGTCGCGGTTCGTACGTTCTTACAGCAATCCCCAGTTCGTGGAGAACTCCGCGCATGCTCGCACCAATGGCTTGTAATCGATGTCTAGAGGGGCGGGGCTCTGCGGCGACCGCCGATGCCGCTGGGCAGCCGCGAGCAAAGGTTTAATGTCTTTGTCGCGAAGGACGAGCAGTGCTGCCATGGGTCCGGCCCCTGTGGAATGGTTTCGTATCTCGCGGTCGTGCCGATGGGCAGATGATTTGCTTCCCGCGAAGCCTCTTCAAATCGTAGGCAGCACGACGTGAGCCGTACTGGGAGTCGTCCTGCTGAGGGGAGGCCAGTACCGCTTGGGCAACCCAACGCATGCGCGGCTTGTTGAAATCGATCCCACCCACCTTGGTCTTGCCCACCTGCACCGGAGCCGGAAGTTGTTCCAGAGTTTCTTGCGCGATGAAGCATGGATCGATGCACGACAGGGCATTCATAAAGCGCTCCACGATGCTTTTCAAACGGAAAACGATCTCTGGAAAGCTCTCCAGAGATCGCCTACAGGGCAGTTCCAGGGTGTTGTGAGCCATCGCCTCCATGCAAAGCACGCGTTCGCCTTTGTATGAATCTTCAAAGTCAACCTGCCGCAGTGCAGCTTGAAGATGTGAAGATCGTTAGATCATACGTAGGTCTCTTGACCGCTTCCCAATCGGCCGAGCACTTTTCGCGTTTGCCATATCTTCGAGGACGCCGGTATCCCAGGATGGTGTTGATGGCCTTGAGATCAAGCCTCCCTTAAGAATTTTCCACCATGCGCGAATAATTCTGAAGTTTTCACCGCAGCCTCAACCAAAACAAAGTCGCGGACGCTCCGGGATTGGATCGCATTTCGAGCGCTTCCAAAACGGTGGCAATCACGTCGCGGACCTCAATTGGGTTCAAAAAGCCACACAGTCGGACCGCGCTCGATACGACTTCACGGAGTTCGGGTTCCGGGAATGCTCCCAATCCTCCCGCGGATTCGTCGAGTTGCTGCAATAACACCAGCAACTGGGCCACTCTCTTATCCTGGATATCCGAGTCCGAGTTAGAAAAGGTTTTGGCGAACACATTTTTTCGTGACATGTGTTCAACGGAGGAATGAAGAAATAGCCTATTTCCTTTGTCCATTGTTATCTCTCTGATTGCGCTCGCACCAAATCTGCACAGTCTTCGTTTCTTGTAGTCCAATTGGTTGACGCGATCGGGTTACTCGTCGTTTTACGCCCTCCGCCATTCGCCAACTGTCTCGGCGGTTCTGAAGCCAGCAGCCGCAGAATTGTCCAGCTCCCACCCCACAGATAGGAATCGCGGCCGCCATTGCGAGTCACCACCGGCCTTGACTTCTGGCGTTACTCGGTTGGCGACTTCGTCCGAATAAGTGCTTCACGAAATTCATTAACTTGCTCTTTCATTCCGGCTCCTCCAGTTATCGAGCCACTGGGTAAACAGTGGTTTCGGATGCTCCGTTGCGGGTTTGGGCTCGCAATCCTGAGTTTTCGACCAACTTGGCGCCCGCGATGCGAGGCTTGAGCCAGCGCTCGGAACGAATCCGCCCTCGTGCCCCATGAACGGTTCCTTGCACTTACCTGGAAGTACTTCGCGGAGCGCCCAGTCGATACGACGAACGCATTCCTCAATCAGTTTCACGTGCGCCATCCCACCAGATTCGTCTGGCGTCAACATAAGAGGTTGAAGGGCATTTCGGATATGGTGATTCATGAGGTCGATCACATGGAGCTGTTCGCTGAGCCGCCGCAGTCTATGGCGCTCGTACAAATGAAAGATTGAGGCTGCAATCAGACCTCCTAGCAAGTCGTCCACTATGCGCTGCGATCCCTCAAGCCCGCATCGAATCGATAGCTGATCTGCCGCAATCAAGGAGCTTGACACCAGAGTGAACAAGAGAGTTGCTTTCCAGAGGACAGAGGGCTGAGATTTGTAGAACTTAGTGAAATTCATGGTTCTGTCCTTTTGGGCTCATCAGCTTCCTGCAAAGCGCTGGCAGTCCAAATCCACCACGCACGCGTTAACTGGTGACGCGGTCCCGCAACTGGCCGCCGTCAATGAGGGTTTTGATTGCGCTGTAATACCGTTGACTGTTGAGATCTCGCGATGTTAGTCGGCGACCCAAAGTTCATTCTCCGGCGACACTGGTAGCGACCCGGTACAAGTCAATTTCACATCGTTGGAACGACAAATCTGTATTCGTGCGCTGTGATTTTTTGTTCTTCGATCAGTATTTAAGTAAAGGCATAAGCTGTTGACCTCGTTCTCTTCACAGGCAGAGCCGTCTAACCTGCTGGTGTTGCGGCACTGATCCCTACTTATCAGACTCATTCCTGGGCGATGTCTTGTTCAGAGTGGCAAGCAGCAACTTCGCCGAGGCAGGCGGGCGAATCGCACTGTCGATCACGATGTCTTTTGCCGTTCTCCCTTTTCCGTAGAGCCTCTGGTTCCCGTCGTTATCGGGGCGGAGAGTTGAGCCTTCAAGAGAAATCCCGGCGAACAATCCTCGTGAACGCGAATACGACAGAATCTCTGCCCGCATGGTGACATCCGTAGAGGCTGCGGCGCTGCGGCCCTTCGGTCCGGCCGCAGCAGCCATGTCACCGCCGAGCTTGACCTGGCTGCTGAGAATTGAATCGGCCCCGCGCTGATTCATTACCAACAAGACAAAGTCTGTCGCTTGGCCTCCCAACTGCAGGCCGAAGCTTCCACCTTCGAGCGCCATCATCGAAGGTGCGCTCCACTGTCCGCTAAAATCCTTGGCGCTCCGGCAAGTCATCGCGCCTCGACCGTAACTGCCCCCGAACCCAAGCGCAAATTTCATTACCGAAGGCAGAACGATGACGCATTCCGCCCTGCCCAGAAGATCCTTCGGAATATCGTCGGGAACATTAAGAATCTCGACCATAACTCTGCCGGCATTCTTAATGCGATTGTTTTCGTCTTTTTGGGCAAACGCCGGTAGACCAACCAAGAGAATGGCGAACATTAACAAGAAGATTCTCATCGACGCACTCCTGCGCTCACTTTTTTCCGGTTCTTTATCCGTTATCTGCGTGGAGGTTCGTCACCCGCCGACGCGTCAACACATTTCGTGAATGAGCTTCCGACATAGCATTTGATAATCCGATCCATATCCGCGCTGGGAACGGGCTTTTCCAAATAGCCCGCAGCTCCCAGGGCTAGGGCCTGCTGACAACACACCATTTCCTTGCGGCGCGCCACCACAACAAAGGGAGTATGTGAGTTGTAACGAGTTAAATGTCTTATTACCAGACGCCCCTCGAAAGCTGAGGAGCCTTGATCCACCACGGCGAATTCGAACTCCTCTCTCTCAACAGAGCGCATCGCCGCTTCAACCGACATACATTTGTGGACGTCGAACCCATGAGCCTCGAAAACTTCGGCGTGCCGAGCCAGGTCTTCGATGTTTTCATCGAAAATCAGTACGTTGTGGATGCCGCAAAGGGCTTCGGCCTTGCCTGCATTTGGTTGCGTCCTTTGTCTCATCTTTGACCTCTGCGCTGGAACGTTCCTTCATCCATAACGAGCCATCTCACCTTCGAACTGCGATCCAGCATCGGACCGATACTTCCAAAAGAGGCTTTGGTTACTGTCGCTGAAGCGCCTGAAGACGGGCGCACGGGAACCCTCACTCGACATTTCTCGAGGATGCGCCTCAACCACGTACCTTGGGGATTGACGATCAGAACGCCGACGCCTATAAGAACGGCTCCCGGCACTACCGGAAGAACCAACCCCACAATGCCTAGAAGAATAAGAACCCACCCAAGGGCAATCACGGCGACGGGTTGCACTGGTTTCTGTGACTGAGTGATTCCAGTCTCTTGCATATTGATTCGCTTCTCTCCGACTGATTGCGACCCTACGTCTGTGTCGTTTCAACCTGCAGGCAGCATAGAGGGGAAGGTGACGGAGGGCTATCCCAACCATAGGGTATTTTGAGTCGCAAATTTAGCTACGCCGCTGATGGAAAGGGATTGCCTCTGCGCCACCCGATGGGCCTCACCGACTGAGGCGCCACTGATCCGCTTTTCTCTTGGACGGCACTCATAAACGGGGAGTTGATGCGAACCTGTTTTACCTTGCCCGCTCTACCGGGGCGGCCACCAAAGTTTCGTAAAGGCAGATTCGGATGATGGGAGGAAAGGGTCTATCCGGCCAAGGAGCTATCCGAGGCCGAGAGGTCTCAGTAGAGCCGGGCAAGAGAAAGCCGAGGGACTATGACTCCTTGCCCGGTCAAGAAATGATGCCTTTGCGAACCGCGTATAGCACGAGCTCCGCGGAATTATGCAGGTTCAATTTTTGCAGGATGTGACTGCGATGAGTCTCGACCGTGTAGGGGCTAATGGTCAGAGCAGTTGCTACTTCCTTGTTCGTCTTCCCTTCGGCCAGAAGTTGTAGAATCTCTCGCTCACGGCTCGTGAGCAAGTCGTAGGTATCTACGGCGCCTTTTTGCTTGAGAACACGGACGTAGTCCTCTGCCAGGATGCGACTCACTTTAGGGCTGAAAAAGGATTTGCCCTGCGAAATCGCCTGAATGGCGCCGATCAGATCGGCAGCCGCTGAGTCCTTAAGCAAATAGCCTCGGGCTCCGGCCTTCAAAGCGCGCATCACATAGGATTCGTCGGCGTGCATACTGAGAATGACTACTGCGACGTTCGGGTTCTGAGTGACGATCGTTTGAGTAGCTTCGATGCCGCTCAGAACAGGCATTCCCACGTCCATCACAACAACATCTGGTTCGAGCGAGGCGGCTAGTGCAACAGTTTCACGCCCGTTTTCACATTCGCCTACAACTTCCAGGTTTGGTTGGCGCTCAAGAAGAGCCCGCAACCCTGTACGCATGACAATGTGGTCGTCGGCCAACAGTATCCGCAGCTTCCTCATGAACTCAATTCTCCAGGTTGGCGGAGGCAAATGGGAGGGGCAAATCGACTCGAAGACGTGTGCCTCGCGCCGGATCGGATTCCACTTTCAACACTCCGCCCAATTGACTCACTCGTTCGTTCATTCCGACTAGTCCTAACCCGCGCACCCGGCTTGCATCAAAACCCTTACCGTCATCTTCGATGCTGACTCGGAAGTAATTCGGATCTTGGCGCACCACAACTCGGACGTTCTTTGCGTATGCATGTTTCGAGCAATTATTCAAAGCTTCTTGCACGATTCTGTACACACACGTCTTGTACTCTTCCGGCAAGCTTTCCGAGACATTCTCGTCCACCGTTTCGACAAGCATACCGGTACGTTTAGATGTTTCACGCGCCTGCCAGTCGAGGGCCGCAACCAGGCCCAGGTCATCTAACATTGACGGACGCAAGAGCAGGGCCATATTTCGCACTTCGTTGACGCAGTTTTCCGCAAGCGTCTTAATTCTTTGTAGCCCCTGCCGAAAGGCAGCATCTTGGCTGCACATCTCTGTCAAGTTCCCCACATCAATCAGCAGAGCACTTAGGGACTGGCCAACCTCGTCATGCAGTTCCCGGGAAATAGCGCGCCGTTCCCGCTCCTCGGCGTCGACCAGACGCTTGGATAGTTCTTTCAGTTCGCGCTGTGCCTGAAGGCTTTCGCGGTACTTCTCCTGGAGACTCTTCTCGAGTCGCCCGGCGTACACAATGGTGGTCGTTGCCAGAATCAATCCGAAGCCGAAACCAATCATGCCGAACGCAAGCAAGCGGCGTCGAAACTGCGCAAATGTTTCCGCTATCCTCCGGTCGGTTTCCTTTAACTCGTTGTCATTGACCGTTCTGACGTCTCGGGTAATGGCCAATACCTCCGCGTACTGGGACAGAACGTCGCTGCGGAGTGCAAAATGACCTGATCCCTTCTTCTCGGTCGCAAGTAATGCGAGCAGGCGATCACCTTTCAACCAGTATCGCTCCAGTTCGTCAGCGAGATGCTGGAAGGGCTCTCTTTTGTCTGCAGGAAGAGACTGAATGCACGCCTTTAATGATGCGGTGGTCTCCTTGAGCATCGATTGAAACTCATTCCGGAGCCTTGCCTGTGATGGCGGGTCTGATTCGATCACGGCATAGTCACTTATGATGTCGCCCGATTCGTACACGCCGGTTCGAACCTGCTCCAGCGTATGTTCGCGGTAAACAAACTCTTTCCGAATCTGAGTATCGTGGGTCTCGAACGCTTCCAGAGTGTGGAGCGAATCGATGGATACGGTCGCCATCAAAATTAGCAACGTTCCGAAACCGGCAAACAACGCCGCCCCAGACCCGAACCATTCCCGGCTGGGAAATTTGGAGGCTACCGGCGGATCGGGCTTCATCTCAGTCATTTGCTCGCCATCCTGCCCGGCTAGTTTACTCAGCGTTGCCATTGCGGGAAAGACTCTTCGGCTAGCATCGGGCCCTCTAAGTAGTGAAGGGAACCGGGAGATGTACATCGCTAAACTCGCAAGGGCACCGCCCGATGAAATGTCGCGTTGCCGAGCGCAACTCTCCGGTCGCTGGTGAGTGCAGCAATGTTGACGAAACTTGCCCAAGCGGGTGGGTCTAGTTTCGCAATGATTCGAAGATTCGAACGGTCCTATACGGCTTAGCGCGGGCGTTAACTTTCGGCCCGGCCGTCAAAGCGTGCTACGCGCCAAGAAAAGGTTTAAGAATATCGCAATCAATGATGCGGCGAGTGTGCCGTGTGTAACCGGTGAGCGCGTGGAGAGAGTGCTTGTAGTGCAAAGAGCTCAGATGATGCACAATGGCGGGATTCCTGAAGGCTGGTGACGGTGGAGTCGCACCTTCGGCTTGCCGCCACGTTTAGCAGCTTGCTCAAGAAAAACTCAAAGGTATCGAAGCAGACAATTGAGGCACCAAAGGGCAAGCAAGGGTATGTGAAAAAGCTATTGTTCCGATTGGGAACGTCGCATTCAGAGTGCGGCTCCGGGCAGAAATCGCACTTGCTGCACCCGCTCATGGCGCGGTAAGACTATGCCGTGCGCGAACTCGCCGCACCAAACTCCATGCGGACATCTGCACGATTGATGGTTAAGGATCAGTCGAACGGACCTATGTGGGCAGAGAAGGTCATCGGCTCTCCCCCGAAAACCGATGACCAACATGGGGAGAGATCGTTGCTGCCGAATGTAATGCCACTGTGAAGTTTGTCTGTCCGATATCTGACCGAAGCGGGTCGTTTTTAAAGCTTGCTGAGGAATAACATTATGGAAATCGGTTGTATAAAGTGGAGGCATCTTCTCAGGGTCTCCGGCTCTGCAAGGACGTGCCTTCGCCCCATTTGTGCTGCCTGGCTGAGTTCCGTCGAATATCTTGAGGGGGAAGGGGTGCGGAGACGCTCGCCCTTTTTGATCGCCCCTAAGCGGGACGAAATTCTTGAGCGGCTACTATTCCTTTGACAACGCTCGCCTCGCGCTGTTACCGTTCCGTTCTGGGAGGGGCAATGAAGCGAAGTGTCTACGCATTGTTCCTTTTCCTGACGGCTTCGGTGCTGTTAGTTTCCGTAGTTCCACTAAGCGACATTCCTGAGACCGCTTATAACGAAACCGAAACCCCAGTAAATCAGGGGCCTCCCGTAGTGCCAGGCACCACGTTCGTCCGTCCCCCGATTACTTCGGTCGTTCTGCCCAAGCGCGTTCGCGAAGCGGCACGGTGCGTCGGCCGTCAATCGCTAAAGCGGCATGAAGCTTATCCCCTGTATCCGCGTGATCCACGTTCTCTGCAAGTCCTCCTGTGCACGTTTCTGCTCTGAAATCCGTCCTCGAAAACTCATGATTCTCCTTTGACCGACGACGGAGGTTGATTTGCAAGACCATCCGGCCCCCGGTCTGCGATTTTGTACGACTCCTGTTTGCGTGACCGAATAGAACCAAGTTTGCACTGAGCCACATTCTTGCACTCGGGTTAGGGTGTGGCGCAGAGCGCGGCTAGGTGTCCGACTGTTGTTGGGTGGATGCACCGGGGGGGTACGCTACCCAAGGCAGTCGGACACAGCCTGCCGTAAGCGACGGGCCTCTGATTATAGAACTCGTTGCGCCCTTCTCCTCGATGCGTAACGGCGCGCCTTCCGCATATAAACGGGTCCAGCGCCGAAAACTAGATCGGCCAAACCACATTGACTTTCCAGTAGCCCAGCAGGAAGAATCAGGCGACATGTTCGCAATCTTGACTGGCCCGTTCCAGGTTCTTGTTCAGCAGCGAGAAAACGGCAACGCCAGTCACAGGGATGGTGACCGGCAGGGCCTTGAGCGGGATACTGAGCAACAGCAATGCGCCCAATCCAGAACCGATGATCGTGAGGACGATCGAGGGCAGCAGTCGGCTGCGGTTGAGAACACCCCTACCGATGAAGGGGAACGAGCCACCCGGGCTCATAAAGTCCAAGCCAGCATGTTCGCCGGAACCGAAGGATCAAGACGCAAGACGAACATCGTTTGCGGCGATATCACGACTGATCGGCGGCTCTTCCAAGGACTCCCGCAGACAATCAATTCGGCGTTTCGGCTTGGGAATCAACGTATCTAGAACTTCCCATTGGTCGTCGCTCAGGTCTCGCATAAATAGAATGGCTCATTTCGTTGGTTGATGCCATGCCGTTGTCCACGGCTGCTTTTGACCGAGTGCTGCTCGAGCAGGGCCAGGGCTTCATCGCGAGATCTTGATCCATCCGGTAAGATGCTCCATTTCCACTAACCCAGTCCCAACTTTCTTGCGATCTCGCGTTGGTACCGGCTCATTCGCAGTTCTGTGCCATTTTCAAGCAGGACTCGATGATGGCCGTGAAACCAGGCTTGGATCTCCTTGATACGGTGGATATTCACGATAGTGGAGCGATGTATCCTGAGGAACTGAGAGGGGCTGAGCTTCTCCTCAAGGGCGGCAAGCGTCTCGCGGAATTCGTAGTCACGACTGCCGGAGTGGAGACGTACGTAGTTGCCTTCAGCTTCGATCCAGTCGATGTCTTTCGTCGCGACGAACAATACTCGTCCGTTCTGGGGAATCGGCAAACGCTCCGGGTATATTCGCGCCGCCGCAAGCCGCTCCAAGCTGGATAGGATCCGCTGCACCTCGTCGCAGTTGGACGGGCCAGCAATTCGGTGCTTGGCGCGAGTCAGAGCGCGCTCAAACCGTTCTTTGCCGATCGGTTTAAGCAGATAGTCAATGGCATTCGCGTCGAAGGCACGCAAGGCGTAGCGGTCGTAAGCCGTCACAAAAATCGTGACTGGCATCTGGTTGACGCCAACCTCGCTGAGCACCTGGAAGCCGTCCATCTCCGGCAGCTGGACGTCGAGAAAAACGAGATCAGGTTTTCTCTCCCGAATTGCTCTGACAGCGGATTCCCCGTCGCCGCATTCGCCAATCATTTCCACGCCGACATGCTTGCCCAGGAAGCGCCGTATAGCGCGGCGGGCCAGCGGCTCATCATCAACCACCAACGCCCGGATGCTCATCGAGATGGTGCCTCGATGAGAAGCGGAGCCGATCGCAACGGAATTGAAAGTTCGGCGGAGACTCCGGTCGGCTCGAGATTTCGTAGCCCAAACTCCTGCCGGTCGCCGTAGAGCTGCTCTAAACGTGCGCGCGTGTTCGCCAGGCCGACGCCCGGTCCCAGTGACCGGGCCGGCTTGTCTTCCAGACGGCTGTTCAGATTGCGTACTTCCAGTCGCAGGAACTCGCCTTCGCGAAAACCACGAATTGAGACCGTATCACTTCCCTTATGTCTGCTAATGCCGTGCCGAATGGCATTCTCGATGAGGGGTTGCAAAATCAACGCAGGAACCATGCAGTCCCGTACGTTGTGGTCGATTGAAACCTCAAACCGCAGGCGATCTCCAAAACGGCGCGCCTGGATTCCCATGTAAAGATCGAGCACTTCGAGTTCCCTTTCAAGACGAACCTCTTGGATGTGGGACTCGTCGAGCGATACGCGCAACAGTTCACTTAGGCGGAGGAGTATATCTTCCGCGCCATCAGGATCCTCATGGATCAGCGTGGTGGCAGCCTGAAGGGCGTTGAACAGGAAATGGGGATGAATCTGCGTGCGCAGCACCTCCAACTGCGCCGCGCTCAGCTCCGCTTCGAGTTTAGAGGATCGCAGTTCGCGCCTGTGGGCTTCATCGCGCATTCGGTACAGCAGCACCGCGCCCACCAGCATCCAGTAGGTAAGCAGGCTGACCTGCGCATGACGAGTGAAGTAGTGCCGCAGCGCCCCTTGCACTGATAGATCATGATGCAGGCGCAACTTGCCCAGCATTGCTTCTATTGAAATCTCGCTCGCGACCAGCACAAAGCTGGCGCCCAGATGCAGTGGGAGAGCTCGTTTCCAGGTCAGGGCGCTTATCGGCTTGTGATAGGCAAACGTCACTACTACGGGAGTCAGTATTCCCCATGTGTAGCACGACCACCAGAGGTAATAGCGGAAAGGGTCGGGGTTTCCACGAGCCGCATCATAGACAAACCACTGCATCGCGAAAACCACCACCGCGGCCAACCAGGCTGCAGGCAATAACACTTTGCGCCGCCCAACGGCAAACTGGGAATGTGCCATACAAGTTGAGGTTTTCCCGCAATCCAGACAATGCTAAATCAAGACTCCGGCGCGAAACAATTTTCGACGCGCGGCTACAGAGTCCTCAAATATTCGAGCAGATCGTCGATCTCAAGCGGTTCTAATTTCTCTCTGAACGCTGGCATCGTGCCTTTGCCGTTCGCAATTACTTGCCGTACCGCTTCCTCGGAGTGTCCTGAACCCTCCCGGAGAACTCCGTACAAAGATGGGCCAACTTTGGTTTCACCCGAGCGGATGCTATGGCAGACCGAGCACGATCTTCGGAAAATGGCAGCTCCTCTGTCACCGGATGCTTGCCTAGAAGCCCGGCTTGCAAACAATGGAGAAATGACAACCACTAACCAAGTAAAGAAAGCGATGTGAAGATACAGGCGAGCCCGGTGTTTCATGAGGATACCGGTGGAGTCGCGGCCAGAGAGGCGGGATCGATCGGCAGTCTGCGAATTCGCTTTCCCGTGGCGACGAACACAGCATTCGCCACGGCGGGGGCAAGGGGAGGAACGCCAGTTTCGCCCATGCCGCCAGGATCTCGGTTGCTCGGCATGATGTGCACCTCGACGTCGGGTGCGTCACTGATTCGCAAGACCTGATAGGCATCAAAGTTGCCCTGCTCTACCGCTCCGTTTCTAATGGTGATTTCGCCGTTGAGCACCGGCGTGAGCGCATAGTTAACGGCGCCCTCGGTCATGGCTTTTACCCCATCCGGGTTCACGGCCGTGCCGCAATCAACGGCACTCACGATGCGCAGTACATGCACGGTGCCGTCCTTCTCCACCGAGACCTCCGCCACATGAGCCAGATAACTTCCGAATGAGCAACAACACGCAATGCCGCGTCCCTGCCCTGCAGGAAGCGCTCGTCCCCAGCCCGATTTCTCCGCTGCCATTTGCAACACCGCCCGGAACCTTCGCGTCTCAAGCGGCGGATCATCCGGCCACATAACCCAGGGCAGCTTACGGTCTTCCCGCAACAAGTTCATTCGAAACTCATACGGATCGCGACCGGCGGCGTGTGCCAGTTCGTCAACAAAGCACTCTGTCGCGAAGGCATTAAATGAGTGTGCCACGGACCGCCACCAGGCTCGAGGGACGGCGGAGTGTACGGGCGCGTAATCCAAGCGGACATTCGACGCAGCGTAGGGGAGAACATCGGCGCCGCCCAACTCTTGTGACGCGACGTGCTTCGGGTCCGTTAATTTTTCTGGCGCTTCGAAGACCGGACGAATGGGCGTAGAAACCACGCGGTGGGACCATGCCACGATGTTGTTCCGGGCGTCCAAGCCGCCCGACAAGCGATGGTAAGAATACTGGCGATAAAAATCGTGCTGCATGTCGTCTTCGCGTGTCCACAGCAGCTGCACGGGTTGCTTCATCTCCTGAGCGACTTGCCACGCTTCCGCCGGAAAGTCCCACTGATAGCGGCGGCCAAACGATCCACCACAGAGCGTCATGTGCACCGTCACTTGCTTGGGCGGGAGCCCCGAAAGCAGTGCGATTTCCTCTTGCAGTCCGGCACCAATTTGCGTGGGAGACCAGACCTCGATGCCATCCTCACGCACGTGCATCGTGGTGTTCATTGGTTCCATGGTGGCATGGGCCTGGAAAGGTAGCTCGTAGAACGCCTCGACCTTCTTGGCGTTTTCTTGAAGCGCCTTGAGCGCATCTCCCTGGTTTACTGCGACAAAGCTAGGCGGAGCCGCGGCTTGCGCCTTAAGCTGCTGGCTGAGGGCTTCGGTTGTCTCGGGTCCGTTTGGCCCCTTGTCCCAGGAGATCTTTAATGCCCTTCGGCCCTCGATCGCCGACCACGTCGAGTCGGCTACTACGGCCACCCCTCCTGCCGTATTGATGTTGCGTTCGAGCTTCGGGAGCAAGCCGAGAGGCGCAATCGGAAAAACGGCGCGAACCCCCGGGACTGCCTTGACTGCGCTAGGGTCAAAGCTCTGTAGCTTCCCGCCAAAATGCGGACAGCGTGCGACTACGGCAAAGAGCATTCCAGGAACTCGGACATCAATGCCAAACATCGCGCTGCCGCCTACTTTGCTGGGCAAGTCGACTCGGGGAACCGGTTTACCGATGAAACCGAATGCGGAAGCCGGTTTCAAAGGTATGCTCTCGGCTTGGGGTGCAGGCAGTTTCGCAGCCGTTTCCACCAGTTCGCCATACCTAAGACGGCGTCGGCTCGGAGCGTGCACCACCGTGTTGTTTTCCGCTCGGCAGTCCTTTTTCTCAACTCCCCACTGCAGCGCTGCCGCCGTGAGCAGCATCTCGCGCGCTTGAGCGCCGACCTTGCGGATGTAATCCCAGGCTGACCCGGTGCCGCCGCTACCGCCGGTGGAGAGATGCCGATAGATCTCGGGAATGACGGGTGCCTGTTCCACGCGGATGGTAGACCAGTCGGCTTCCAGTTCATCGGCCAGCATCATGGTGTCGACGGTGCGCGGGCCCTGGCCCATTTCCGGTATTTCGGTGAGCACGGTGATTTGGTTGTCGGGAGTTATTCGGATCCAGGCATTGGGCCGGAAAACCCGGCTGTCGGGAATGTCCTCACCTGATCCACGCACAGGCAAATAGAACCCAACCATCAAGGCAACACTGCCTTGGGCGGTCGTTTTCAGAAACTCACGTCGGTCGATTTCAGGCTGCATGGTCATGTCCGTCTCAGGACTGGGAACGCTTTAGAACCTGTGGATCGATGGGTAGACGCCGCACCCGCACTCCGGTCGCGGCGAAAACCGCATTCGCTACCGCAGGAGGCACAAGCATCGCGCCCAGTTCACCCACACCACTCGGATCTTCGACGCTGGGCACGATATGAACTTCGATATGTGGCGCCTGATTGATTCGTAGCACTTGATAATCGTGGAAATTGCTCTGCTCGACTGCGCCATGCTTGATCGTGATCTCGCCGGTCAGCACGGAGGTGAGCGCAAAATTGATAGCCCCCTCGGTCATCGCTCGCACCCCGTCAGGGTTCACCGCGATGCCGCAATCAACAGCCGCCACCACTCGAAGAACTTGAACGGCGCCGTCATCATCGACGGAGACTTCGGCAACTTGGGCACTGCAAGTTTCCCCGGAACGGCAGGCAATGCCACGGCCGTGGCCTCTCGGCAGGGGCTTGCCCCAGCCTGACTTTTCCGCAACCAACTCCAATACCCTCCGCAGACGCTCCGTATTCGGCGACGTGCCCGTGAGCAGATCCATTCGAAATTGAAATGGGTCGCGGCCGCGGGCGGAAGCTAACTCATCGAGAAAAGATTCCTTAGCGAATGGGGTGTACGACGATGCCACCGACCGCCACCAGGAGCGCGGGACGACGGAATCCGCGGGAGCATAATCCAGGCGAAAGTTTGGGATCGAGTAGGGCGCAACATCCCCGCCATACCATTCCAGAGCCGCAATGGTTGCTGGGTCTTTCAATGTCTCCGCAGACTCAGGGAACCCCGTATAAAGGTTCGACCCTGCAATGGGCGTAGTGACAACGCGGGTGGACCATGCCGCAAGCTTGCCCTGAGCATCGAAGGCACCCGCGAGACACTGGTAGTTGTAGGGCCGATAGAAGTCGTGCTGCAGGTCGTCTTCCCGCGTCCAGAGCAGCTGTACCGGTTTTTTCATTTCCTTTGCCACCTGCCATGCCTCGGCAGCGTAATCCCACTGATACCGCCGGCCGAACGATCCTCCCGAAAGCATCATGTGCACGCTAACCTTGTCCCGTGGAAAACCAGAAAGCTTGGCAATCTCGTCTTGCACCTCATCCGCAAACTGCGTGGGTGACCACACTTCGATCTCGTGATCGCGGACGTGAACCGTCGTGTTCATGGGCTCCATCGTGGCATGGGCTTGAAATGGCGACTCGTAAGAAGCTTCAACTTTCTTGACTGGGTCAGCCAAAATATCGAGGGCATCACCGCGGTCGAGAGCAATGAAAGTGGGAGCGGCGACCGCCCGCTGCCTGACTTGCTGGCGCAGGTGTTCCGTGCTTTCGTTCTCCCCCGGTCCTTTGTCCCACCGCGGTGCAAGTGCTTTCGAGCCCTGCATGGCTGCCCACGTCGAATCTGCCACCACAGCCACACCACCGGCCGTGTTGAAGTAACGCGGGAGGGGCGGAACCGCAAAAACGGCCTGAACTCCCGGAACGGTCTTGGCTGCAGATGGGTCGAAGCTTTGCAGCCTGCCGCCGAAGAAGGGACAACGCGCGATCACGGCGAAGAGCATGCCGGGAACTCGAACATCGATGCCGAATGTCGCGCTCCCATCCACCTTGCTCGGCCCGTCGGTGCGCGGTATGGATTTACCGATAAAGCGGAAATCCTTAGGCTGCTTTAAAGTTATTGTGTCTGGATTGATCAGCGGGAGTTCGGATGCTGCCTCCACCAGTTCACCGTAGCTCAAGCGGCGGTTTGTCGGACCGTGCACTACGGTGCCATTCTCTGCTCGGCAGTCTCTTTTCTTTGCCTTCCATTGCTGGGCCGCGGCTGTAATGAGCACTACACGTGCCTGGGCCCCCACTTGACGCATCGGGGTAAAAGTACTTGCCACACCGCCGCTGGCGCCGGTACGCAAACCCCGATAAATCGGAGGAATCGTTGGGGCCTGCTCGACACGAATGGTGGACCAATCAACCTCCAATTCCTCCGCGATCATCATCGGAGTATATGTACGCGCGCCCTGTCCAAGTTCTGGTTTTTCTACAAGAATCGTGATCTGATTGTCGGCAGTAATTCTCAGCCATGCGTTGGGCTGGAAGACCTTGAATGGTCCACTTGAGGCCGGTTCCCGAACTTGTGCGCGCGTGGGTAGAGAAAAGCCCAGAATAAGGGCTCCGGCAGCCCCGGTGCCCGTCTTCAGAAATTCACGCCGACTAAATTGGGCTGGATGACTCATTCGGCGTTCTGTCCTGACGCGCGCTGGATGGCGCGGCGAATCCTCTGATAAGTAGCGCAGCGGCAGATATTGCCGTTCATGGCCTCGTTGATTTGCTCGCGGGTTGGATGGGGAGTCCTGGCTAAAAAGGCCGCAGCTTGCATGATCTGTCCCGACTGGCAGTAACCACACTGCGGAACCTGCTCGGCAATCCAGGCGCGTTGAACCGGATGGCTGCGATCGGGTGAGAGACCTTCAATCGTTGTGATCTTCTTGGCTCCGATCGAACCAACTTGGGTTTGGCATGATCGCCGTGCCTCGCCATCCAGGTGTACCGTGCATGCACCGCAGAGTCCCATGCCGCAGCCATACTTAGTGCCCGTGAGCCCGAGAGTGTCGCGCAAAACCCAAAGCAGCGGGGTGTCAGGTGCAACATCGATTCGATATGACTTCTGGTTTACGGTGATCGCTATCGTGCTCATGAATCACACACCGAGCTGAAATTTCTCTTACAGTACCGTGCCTTGCGGGAAGGCGAAAACACGATTGGGACGAATCGTAGACTCCACGTGATCAAGCGTATCGATCATCACTAGATTGCGCGGCGATGTTTCAGCTTGCGCCCCCGCGCTGCTGCACGGATGTCCGCCGGATTGGCGCGCCCTCGTCAACAACAGTTGCTTCCCCCCGAAGCTGGATTTATGAGATGGGTTCTGGCGTCCAGGCCCTTCTGCCTAAGGGAAGACGGTTACGTCCGGATAGCCGAAGATCACCGGCCAACTCTCTGCATCACACCCCGAAAAGCTGTAGCCGGAAAGGGCCCGATGCCTTCAGGCCTAAAGCGGTGATGCCAATGCTTACTCGGCAGGCCTCGACGTCCTCGCTGCAAAATGGCGGGACTTGTATTGTCGATGTGGGCAGGAGCAACCGTTCGAGTTGTTGTCGAACGATGGCATGATCCCTACGGATTCCGGGGAAGGCGACGTTTCTTCCACCACACAATTGTCCAAAAGAAGGCTATTAGAATCACTGCGACAAAATAAGGAAGATTTGAAACCATCCACAAGACCCTCTGGATACGTTCCCGGAGCTTCGTGGCTCTTTGAACCGACTCCGCCGAGATTGTGACAGATTCGCTCCAATTCAAGTTCTTGAGGCGAGCTAGGAATCCTTGCCGAACGCAACCTGCCAAGTTGTACACGCCAATCTCGTGCGAGAAGTGGTTGGCGACCATCAAATCGCGTGAGAATTCTTCCCAATTAAGCCTGGCAAAATGAGGACCTGAGGCAGGCCCCGTTGTGCTTCCGACTGCGATGGTCTGTGCTTCCGGACCGTAGACCCAGATCAATGCGGAGTCGAGACTGGGATTGAAGCTGGTGTAAAGCATCAGAACTTCCCGATCGCCCCGGACATCCACTATGCCGGTAAGCCGCTCAAGGACAGACGATCGGACGGCGCGCTCGTCCTCTATAAACGGAAACTGGTAGGTTTCGACCTGATACCCATGCGAGCGAATCTCCCGCATGAGCGCGGAACACGTATATTTCGCCTCTCGGACGCGTCGCGTATCGACATAACGCCCCAGCAGAGTCAAAAACAAACGGAATCTGCGGCCTTGCCTCAGTGTCGCGAAATCCTGGATCGTGGGTTCAATGTCCAGACCAATCGCCGCCCATCGCAGCTCGTTGGCAGTCGTCCACTTCTCAAAATCACTGAAGCGAACTTCCGCTTGCCGAGCGTTGCTGGCATTCAAGTAGTAACCTTGTTCCGGTGGGAGCGTGAGCCAAGCAGTCACCGAGATGCCGTCACGGTTCAATTCACGCACCAGGCTCGCCCGATCAGCGGTTAAATCTGGAAGAGCGAGGGCGATACCCGCCTTCAGCCCTAACAAATCCGCGACGACACCCGGCTCCGAGAGCATTGATTTGAGTTCCCCGGTGGGCTGATCAGAGGCGAAGACGATATGAGGCGGCTCCCCTCCCGTTTCGCCGCGCACCCGAATGTCTTCTGGAGAACTCCCGTTCGCTAGCGGAGCCGCGGTTACCACTGCAGAGCGACTGGCTGCCAGTACCACGACCCAAACGGCTATTACATTTCCTATAGCGGGGCGTCCTGCCGCGATTCGTCGTGGCTAGCGCGGATTGTCGCGTTACTGACTCTCCTTAACGATGCGTCCGTTGAGCGGCTGAACGGGCCGAACATCGCGCGGATAAAGCGCGGCGAACTCGCTGATCTGCCCTGCAGAGATGTCCATCGGAGTCCTCAGCACAAACCAGGTGACGCCCTCAGTGCAGGGCGGAGCCGTCAGCGAACCCGTGTATGTGTAATAGGAGCTGTCGCGGGGCAGCAGGCCGGTGGGATTCACCTCGGCTCCGTCGATCAGTTCCTCTTTGCCCGGGGTTTTGGGCATATGCTCCCAAAGTTGCTGAATGATGGCATTCGCGCGGCCAGCCTGGAGAAGAACAGCGACTCCAGCAACCTTGCCGTCGCTGGACTCGTGCATCAAGTGGGCTACCATATCGTAGGGCTTACCGTGAATGGATTCTTCGCTGGGATGGTGAAAGTGGAATTGCGTCAGTTCGTAACGCTGGTCTCCCACGAATAGCAAATTCCCGTTTCCCGGCGCGTAGTTTACCCGAACCGCAGTGTAGCCATTGTTAATGATTTTGAGCGGCCCGCTCTTGTATTCAAACCGGATGGCGGGGAGTTCGACTTTCTTGGCCTTCCGAATGTCGATGGGAGACTGTTCCTTACCCACCTTGCAGGCAGCGTAGTCCGGATCCAAGTCGCCCCAATGCTCGGGTCCGCTTGCTCCTTCGTAACTCCATCGTGTCTTCCACTGGGCGCGTGGACCTCGAGAGGGTAAGGCGGCGGTAACAACGAACAATACGATCACCATCCAAACTTTTCGCAAATTGCCCTCGCTTTGCGCTCAGCAGGCATATATTCCTGCTTGAGGGGCCCTGCCGAATCTATTTGCAGTCAGTATGCCAATTGTCCGAAATGTATAATTCGTCTACCATCAAAGTATGAATGTTAGGCAGCACCCTGACGCAGCCATCTCCAGAATTGCCACAGCCATCGGCGAGCCGGCAAGAGCTCGTATACTCTACTGCCTGATGGACGGCCATGCACGGACCAGCACGGAGCTCTCGGTGGTGGCTGAAGTGAGTCCGTCAACGGCCAGCGTTCACCTGAATCTCTTGAAGATGGCACATCTGGTGAAAGTCTGCGTCCAGGGAAGGCATCGCTTCTACAGCCTGGATGGGCCCCCCGTGGCCAATGCGCTTGAATGCCTGAGTGTGCTCGCCGTGGCCGGAGGCTTTCGCGAAAAATTCGTGCCGAACACGCCCAGCGATCTACGCGCCGCACGGACTTGCTACGATCACATTGCGGGTGCGATGGGGGTATCGCTGCATGATCGCTTCAAGGCACTCGGGTGGCTGTTAGCCGTTCCAACCGGCGCCGACAACGAGTACGACTTAAGCCCTGAAGGTACGACTGCATTTGAGGCTCTTGGGGTTGACATCGAGGCGACGCGGAGGCTGCGGCGTCGCCTCGCGTGCGCCTGCCTGGATTGGAGTGAGCGGCGGCCCCATGTCGGCGGAGCACTGGGGGCGGCTTTGCTGAGGATTGCACTGAAAAGAAAATGGGTGGTCCAGGATCTTGACAGCAGAGCTCTGGAGGTTACAACTCTTGGGCGACGCGAAATGCTGAGTCGATTCGGCTTTCATGTCTGATCGGGCCCGAGTCACGGTCAACCCTGAAGTAATCCCAGAGTAAGGGTTGCCGACCACTCACCCGGACTGCGGTGAACCTGAATCCCACCGCGACGAGCTTACTTTATGCCGCGGCCTCCAATGCTTGCCCCTTTGCTCTCTCTACTAACGTGCGGAGCGAAGCGTGGCGAATTCGGCGATGCCGAGAACGACGGCGTAGGTGGCGAAGAGAAAAGCACCGTAGCGGCCGCCAGATGCTTCCTGAATTCGCGGCATGAACGTCCCCAAGTGAGAAAGCACGACCGCTTCTCCGATCATTCCAGGTATGGCGAGAAGGAGCATGGCGACGGCCCAGTTGGACGGGGCGATGTGACGCCAGCGGAGAATGAGGATGCAGAACGCGGCGGAGAGAATGGGAGAAATTGCAAAGCTCACCCAGTATCGTGCCGGTGTCGTCTCTAAAACGCGGTGACCAGCGTACGCGTAGTAGATGGTCCCCAAAATCCAGATGATGAGGCCGAGCGAAAGCAACAGCAGGCTTTCTTGGATCTTCATACCGGCTCCTCCCATGCTAAGATGAACCACGCGGTACGTTCTATGTACCGCATGGTACATTAAATGTACCATGCGGTACACCAGGAGACAAGATGCGCCGTCGCAAAAAGCCGGACTTAGGCGTGCTGCTCGATCGGTGCCTGGCGGCATTCGTCCAAGCGGGAACCCTCGACTTAAGCCTCGACCAATTGGCGCGCAAAGCCGGGAGCAGCAAGCGCATGCTGGTTCATTATTTCGGCGGACGTGAGAACATCGAGAAGCAGGCGATTACGCGCCTCGAAAACCGGCTGCGCGCGCAATTTGTTCCCGAGGCATTTCCGCCGGGAGCGACCGTGCAGGCAGTTGTGAGTGCTCTCTGGGACCGCACGACTGCTCCTCAATCGAGAGGTGTGCTCTTGCTGGTGATGGATCTGTCCAAGCGCGCCTGGTCGGGTTCGAAACGCGCGAGGCTGTTCTATGCCGAGCAGCAAAGGCTGTGGATCGAGCTGCTCATGAGGTATTTGCCCGATCGTCCGACCGTCGAAGAAGTGCTGCAGATGTTCCAGGGAGCGGTTCTGGCGTTCTTGGTCACTGGAGATCGCGAGCCAGGAAGGCGAGCGGTGATGCGAATCCTCGAAAACCAAGAGAAGGTGCGGTCGCGCGCCTAGCCGCAAGTCTTACTGGATCCTGTCCAGTTGACGGGCAATCCGGATTGCGACCTGAAAGCTGTTGGAATGATTGTCTGACAGGAGGAAATTGATCGGACTGTGTGTCCCATTCGCCAATGGGCTCAACTGTGATTGAAGGACCACCAGAACTTAGGCAATTCGGCTCCCGCAGGCTGCAATGGATAGGGCTACAGGATGCGAGGGATCTTTACCGACCCTTCTGTGGTATGTCAGACCAGTGTCTGGTTATTATCACGGAGGAGGTGCTGTGAAGACGGAGGGAATCTGCGTCGGAGGTGTGACCGGACCTCAATTCGTGACGGAATCGGTTGTCCGTAATACCGCACAAAAAGGCAGGCGGACTTGGCTGAGATTCGCATCTTATGCCGGGTTGATGTCCTTCTTTCTTTCGCTGACTGCCTTTAATCTCGTTGATGTAGACATTTGGCACGAAATGGCGCTCATCCGCGAGAGCCTTCGTGCAGGCCATCTCCTTACCCGGGATGTCTTCGCTTATACACCCACCCTCTATCCGTGCATACATCATGAGTGGGGAGCTGGTCTGGTCGCTTACGGTCTCACCTATTGGTTGGGAAGCGATTCCATACTAGCCATCAAGTATCTGATTGCGCTACTGATCGCTGTTTTGTCCCTGCGGTGTGCCCAGTCGATTGGAGCGGACGTACAGGTGTGGGCTCTTCTTTGCCCAATCGCAATTTATCTTAGCCAATTTGGGTTTCTCTCAGTGATTCGAGCCCAAGTGTATTCGTTCTTTTTCGCCGCGTGTTGCTTCTGGCTTTTCGAGCAGGATCGAAGGGGCAATCGTCGGTGGTTGGTAGCATGGCTCTGCATCTTCCCGCTATGGGTTAATCTCCACGGTGGATTCGTCGTGGGTATCGGGCTTCTAGCGCTTTACTCGTTTGAACAGGCGCTCCGTCGCCAACCCTTCCTACATCTGCTGGTTGTCCTCGTAGGAAGCAGCATTGAGGTATTCATCAATCCCTTTGGACCTGCATATGTCCGCTACATCGTGCATGCCCTCGCAATGGCTCGCCCCTACATCCAGGAGTGGCGGCCCGTATGGATCTACGGCCCTTGGTGGACGACAGTATTTCTGGCAGCACTCGCTATTGCCGCTTATTCCGTCGCTAAGACCGGACTCGGCAACGCACCCGGCTTACTGATGGTCATCGGCGCCGCTATCCAAGCAACCCTGCACTGCAAACTGATGCCGCTGTTCGCTATCGCTTGGATCAGTCACGTTCCCGCCTACGTCCAGGGGACGCCGATGGGGCGGTGGATCACGAGTTTCGCGCAAAGGCGCTTCGGCTTCGTGCTCTCCGTTTGGCTGATTGTCACGACCATCTATTTCACGGACGCCATTCGCTGGCAATTCTGGCGGATGCGAGTGCCGCAGACAGATAGCACATACGCTTATCCCGTTGGGGCGGTTGAATACCTTCGCCAGCAGCGGTTCGTCGGAAACCTGATGGTGCCTTTTCGTCAGGGCGCTTACGTCTCCTGGAAACTGTTCCCTGCGGTCAAGGTATCTGTAGACGGCCGCTACGAGGTAGCGTATCCGGAAGCGTGGGTCGATCGTATTTTCCAGTTTTACGCGGCCGAGCCAGGCTGGCAAGAAACTCTAAATGCATATCCAACCGATCTGGTGTTGGTCCCGAAGACCGCGCCGGTGGCGCGAGTGATTCAGCAAGCGGGCTGGCACATAGCCTATGCCGATCACGAATTTGAAGTCTTCGCGCGCGCCGGCCTCACACTGCCAGTGTCCAATCGCATGTCAGAGTCTTTTGCCGGCGTGTTTCCATAAACCGTCACGAGTCGTTCGCTTGACCGCCGCGTTTGAAGCCGACGGAGTGACGGGCCTGGAAGACGCTGCGGGCGCTGATGAGAGGGAAGTTCGCACGCATGAGGTACCGGAGGAGGATGTTCCCGAGGAATATCCGTCTAAGAAATAGAGAGTGAGAGGCTCTTTCCGCGCCGGTAAGGTTCGTAGCCCGCCATAAAATCCTGACCAGCGATGCCGGGGCCTGGTTCATCTGTTTCCCGGTTGACTCCCAGACAACTGGCAAAGCAATCAAAATCAAAAAGGTGGTATCGAGGGCAAGAACGAAAACTTCGAGACCGAGGAGTATTGAGTGAGCGCCTTCGTTCCTCCCTTTGAAAGGTCATTCGTTGCGCGACTTGGTGGGGCAGCGTGTGTTCTCCTGGCCTGCGGCTACACTGGCGGTGGGCCACACTCCTGCTAACAACCGAATCGCGCTCAAGGTGCCTCGAGGTCGAGCGCGTAGACTTCCTGGGTCCCGACGTCACGCAGCAGTAAAGGAGCACCGTCAGGGGTGAGCCCACTCCACGGATAGATCGGAAATATCACCCGTCGGAAATCCTTCAGTCCCGTCACCCGCTCCAGTTTCCGGTCCGCGATGCGCAAACGGGAAATCTCGGGATTCACGCCCGATCCGGAATCGATATACAAATACTTGCTGTCGCGGCTCCAGTTCACGGCGGCTACGTCGGTCTTTGCCAGTTCCGTCCATTTCTGGGTCGCAAAGTCGAAGACCATCAACCTCAGGCGGTCCGAAGAATTCGCTGCCAGGAAATGTCCGTCGGGCGAAAGCACCGGACCGATCAAGGTTTCAGAACCGGGAAGCATGGAAGCCTTTCCTGTCTGGAGATCCAGCAATTCGACGTCGGTCTTTTCGACGCCCTCGCTTTTCTGAAAGACGATCGACTTGCCGTCCGGGATCCACTGGGGAAAGAGCACATCAAAATCGCGGCTGGCAAAGATCTGCTGTGGGGCGCCCCCTTCGGCTGCGACCGTGTAAGCTGCAAAACCTTTGCCGGGCTCAGCCCCAGTAAACAGGATCTTCTTCCCGTCCGCAGACCATGACGGCGAAAATGCTAGGAATGGTGGACGTGTCAACTGCAACTTCTCGCCGGCATCAATTCGGCTGCGCCAGAGAATCGGTTCCGGATACGTTGCATAGGCCACCCACTGCCCGTCAGCCGAGAAGGTGACGTCGGCGGCCGAAACTCCACCAAGATACGGCACGAACTGGCCCGATTTCGCATCGAAGCGCGCCAGTTCGCCACGAGGCTGTGTTCCAATGGCGAAAATTCGCTTGCCGTCCAGGCTCGGCTGCGGAGATTCGAAACTCATGGGACCTGAGGTCAGTTGCACCGGCTCGTGATTCGCCCTATGAAAGAAATCTCCCTTCGCTGGAATAGCCCACAGGTCTGCTCTGGCGTCGATACGCCGGTTCTGAAAGACGAAGTACTTCCCGTCCGCGGTCCAGTTGCCGTTGCTCGCGTTCGACGGGTCGCGCCGGGTTTGCGTGAGGCTGTGCATGCCGCTGCCGTCCGCCGCCACCTCCCTGATTTGGAAACCCGATACAGTGCTGGCAGTAAAACGCAACGAACGGCCGTCCGGCGACCAGCGCAGCCAGTAGGTAAAATCCGGCGTGCTGGCAAACTTGTGCGCGGCATTCGTCTCAGGATTGATCACCTGGAACTCCCCTGCGTGTGCAATCAGCAGATCGCCATTGGGCATCCACGTTCCGTCCGTCGCAAACAGGTTGCCCAACCGGCGTGGCGACCCTCCCAACACCGGCAGCGCCCACAGCGGTTGCTCCAGTTCGACCCCCGTGAATGTGCCGATAAGAAGCTCGGATTTGTCAGGAGAAATATTATCGAGGGCTAGATTTTGAAACGGCGTCGAGATCAGAACCGTTTCCCCTCCGGTCGCGGAAACCTGCGCCACCACGAAGTGACCGCCCGCCGACTCCTGAATGAAAAGGCGCGGTCCGTCCGTAAGCACGATCGAAACTACTTGGCCCCCGAATGACTTTGGCAAGCCGTCATGCGTAATCTGGGTCGACCCTGTGATGCGCGGCGCGGGCATCGTAGGACGAAGCAGCCACGCAACCACTCCCGCCGCCAGCACCGCTGCGCCGGCGATAGCGACAACTTTCCGCGGTATCTTTCGTTGACCTTGTGAAGATGTCGCGGCCACCATTATCCCGGTGTAAGTAGAGATTGCGCCGCTGCGCCCCGATTCCACCTCGCGCCTCAGCCGCTTCAGATCGACGCCCAGCTCCGATGCACTTTGGTAGCGAAGCCTGCGGTCTTTCTCCAGCGCCTTATTAGTGATCTGCTCCAGCTCCAACGGCGCATTGGGATTCAATCGCGCCGTCGATACCGGTGCCTTATGCAGAATCGCATCAAATACCATCGCCGATGTATTCCCTGAAAAAGCGGGTAAGCCGGTTGCCATTTCGTACAGCACGGAACCGAACGAAAACAGATCGGTCCGGGCATCGAGTTCTTCGCCGGCCGCCTGCTCCGGCGACATGTATGCGATCGTTCCGACAGCCGTCCCCGGACTGGTCAGGTGCAGTCCGCTCATCACCGTCGGCGCCACGCCCAGCGACGCTGGCGAACTGCTCTGTCCCGGCGTTAGCTTCGCCAGGCCAAAATCCAGGATCTTCGCGTGCCCATGCTCGGTCACAAAAATATTCGCGGGCTTGATGTCGCGATGAATAATTCCTTTTCGATGTGCTGCATCTAGGCCTTCCGCGATCCCTACTGCGAGCGTCAGCAATTCTTCCATCGGCAAGAGGCGGCCCATGATCCGGTCGCGCAGAGTCTTGCCCTCCAGCCGCTCCATCACAATAAAATACTGGCCATCCTGCTGCCCGATTTCGTGGATGGTGCAAATGTTGGGATGATTCAATGCGGAAGCCGCACGCGCCTCGCGCTGGAAGCGTTCGAGTGCCGCCGCGTCGCAACTGAATTGAGGAGGCAGAAACTTCAAGGCAACGCGCCGGCCCAGAGTAACGTCCTCGGCCTCGTAAACCACACCCATCCCACCGCCTCCCAACTTCTGCAGTATGCGGTAGTGCGAAATGGTTTGGCCGATCATCCAGGGAGATGCCTGGCTTTCAGGTCGCTACATCTTAGAGACGCGGCGTCCGCCAGTCAACGCTTTGAAATGCTGCTGAGCACACCCTGGACGGTCGCGGGGAGAATGATGCTCAGCGGCTACCAGGTGAGGGCGGTAACCGACGACAAACAATTCGCGGTGCTCTCCAGTTCTAAGCCTTTTGGCAGCGGCTCACCGAAAGTGCGCACCACATCGGCACGGACCGGCGCAATGTATTCCTGCAGTGGTCGCAGGAAAATATCGTCTGCAACTCCGGCTGACTTCAGTCCTGCGATAGCGGATTGCACCACGTCCTCGGTGAGGTCGCGGGCGCGATGACCGACCCGTCTGCCCATTTGAACGACCGCAGACGCCGTCTCATGCGTTAGCTCCGGCAAGTCCAGAAGTGCAGTGATCCAGTCCCCCGCAGTCTCGGCTGGAATCAGGCAGCTGAGAGACCCGTAGAGTGGGATGCGCACCCCGAATCTGCCCAGCGACCACAACCAGCCGCTGTCAGAAGGTTCTTTGCTGAGCTTGCGAAGTAGCTCACTTCCCAGCGCCGCGCGGGTCGCGCCTGACAGATGCTCGAGACTGGCCAGCAAACGCCAACCATCATGCTCCAACTGGGGGTTCAGACGCGTGCCAGGTTTCTTACGGCCAATACCGAGGTCTCCGAGGTAGTTCCGGAGCTCGTGCTGATGGGCAGAACTGAGGCCGCCCCCGATCCTTCGCCACAGCACCAGCCAATCGACCTGGGACTGAAGCTCTCGCGGGAACGACAATCCGACCTGATAAATCCGGCGCGCCTGGATAATTCGAGAGCTGTCCTGCGGATCTCCAAAACCCGGCCGCAGGCAATAGCCAAACAGGTTTAGCCAACGAACTTCGTGCCGCGGACTCAGCTTTCGCCCGTCTGCCACCTCGAGAAGCACATCGCAGAAGACCCGCGCCGTCACGATGGGCCATGATTCTCTTTTCAGGCCCGTGACTGACTCCAATTCTCCCACCAGTGAAGCAGGATCCGATGCAACACCCTCGCCCACTCCGGACCCGGTGAACGCACGCCGAATCAGCCGTACGGCAGATTCCTGCGCCTGCCCCGAAATATTCAGGGAGTCGTGTCGATTCGCAGTTGAAGCGGGCTGCGATGTGTACCCGCTCTGATCCGTCGCGCCGGCCTCGCGTCTCAATTCGAACTGAAGCCGCCATCGGTGCGGTGAGCTCACGGACTCGCACCAAAGTTCGAGCGTTCCCACCTCGGTAAAGCTCACGGACAACCGCACGGCCAGTTCCATCTGCTGGAGCTTCTTTCCATAGCGCAGCAACGTGACCAAGGGTGCGTGAGGATGGACCTCCTCGGGGTCCAAGTCTGCGATTCCGCCGTGCGCGTCATGACGAATGGTCGAGCTGTACAGATGGAACGATACCGGGCGGTTTGTCAGCACGGAGAATTCACGATCCAGCAGCGGCAGAGTCGTGCCTTCATTGGTGCCGGAAGGCAGTACGCACACCGCCTTGATGCCATGTTCCGAACGCATTCCGACGTAGTAGGTCCAGGCACTGCCGGCCTTGACGCGCAATCCGGCTCCCCGCCTCACCCGGCCGTAGTAGGCAGCGCCAATTGCGACGGCACTGCTCATGACTGCGTTGCTGAGAATCTTCGGGCGGCACCCGCCGCCAAACCAACTGGCAATGGCCTCGGTGATCCGCTCGCGAGCGAGCGCGGGAATACAAAAGCCTCCGTTGAAAAGAACAGCGTCCGGCCTTGCCATATGCAGGCGATCATCGATGTGTGACCGAGAATTTTCTCCCCCGTCCATCGCCATTGCGGCCTGCTTGAGGAACGCCGCAAGATGTTTCGTGATGGCGGGGTCGGCGGCGTACGGTAGTCCGATTTCGCGAAGGCCACCGGAGCGGGTGCGCAGAGGCATCTCGTTCGGGGTGGTCAGCGGCAGGAAGCCGCTGAGGATCAACTCGGCCACCTCGTTTCGGCACAACTCGCTACTTAACATTTGGCCCACGACCGATCGTCCGCCACCCAGAATGTTGATGGGAAGACGATCGGTGTTTTCCTCGCTCAGCAGGCGTTCTTTGGCCGCAGAACACATGATTCGCAATGCATGACGCTGACGCAGACTGAGTTTCGTGGTGAGCTTCTTTTCGACGCAGCGCGCCAACGCAAGGTCGAGATTCTCGCCTCCGAGCAGAAGGTGTTCGCCGATGGCGGTGCGTTCAAATTCGACGTTTCGGCCTTTGACGTGGGCCCGTACGAGGCTGAAGTCCGATGTGCCGCCCCCGATGTCGCAAATCAGCACCAACTCGCCATCTCGCAGGTGTTCTGAGAGAACCTTCTGATGCTCCGCCACCCAGGCGTAAAAGGCAGCCAGCGGCTCTTCCAGCAGCGTGAGGTTTCGCAGTCCTGCCTCTCGTGCCGCCTCCACCGTCAGCTCTCGAGCTTCCTCGTCGAAAGAAGCCGGCACGGTTAGTACGATTTCCTGGTTCTCGAAAAGCTGTTGCGGATTGGTGGCGACCTCGCCCGTCATCGCGTGGTTCCAAGCCTTCCGCAGGTGCATGAGGTAACCGGCAGACGCTTCGACGGGAGATACCATCGGTTCGGGCGGCTCCGCCTGGCGCGGCAGAATGTTCGCCCTTCGATCGACGCCGTTCTGGCACAGCCATGACTTCGCCGAAGATACCTGCCGCCCCGGCACGAGGGCGCCTTGGTCGCGGGCCATCATGCCGACGATCGAAAACGGACGCTCTTCCCACGGCAGGCTCACTGTACCCGATGAGAGTTCGTCTTCAGTTGGGAAATAGAGAAAGGAGGGCAACAGTGGCAGCGCGCGCATTTCACCCGGGCTGGTGAGCTGCGCAACCTCAAAGACCTTTATTCCTGACCAATCGGCTTGGTTCGTGCTTTCGCGGGTGTCGACAAAGGCCACAGCGGAATTCGTTGTGCCCAGGTCGATGCCAATCAGGTAGCGGGAAGGGCCTTCCATCACGGTCTCAAAACACACTGCTGCCGATTCGTCATTACGCGCTCTTCTCGCGGATGTTCAGCTCAAGCTTCCAGCGGTTGGCACCGTCACGCGAAGCACACCAGAGTTCTAACGTACCGATTTCTGTCACGCGTGACTCCAAGCGCACGGGTAACACAGTTCCTCGCTGGCCCTCGAGCGTGAGCGTCACTTCAAGCGGGTTGAGTTCCTCGATCTCGCCGCCCCAGTTCTCCAGAAGATCGCCGACCCGATCCTGCTTTCGAATCGTGGAACTCAGGAAGCGGAACTCTGCGGGCTCGCCGACGACCAGCCCGAACTCCCGGTCGGGCACCACCGCCTCGGTGCCTTCCTCCATCCCAAAGGGCACCACGCAGAGCGCCTTCAGCGGGGCTTCCATTCCTGGGACGGCTGGCATCGCGCTTTCGATTCCGACGTAGTAAGTGCGCGAGGCGCCACTCCGGATGCGTACTCCCTGTCCGCGCCGGGCCCTTCCGTAATAGGCCGCCCCTCGCGCCACTGCGTGCTCGAGGTCAGGCGCTTCCAGAACCTTGGCTGGACCGAGCTCTTCAAAGCCCTCTTCGGTCAGCCAGCCATTGAGCACCTCTACCAGGCGCCTACGCAACACGTCCGCCTTCATGACGCCGCCATTGAACAGCACATGCGTCGGGCATGCCAAACCATTTCGGCCCCGCCGAATGGTGCCAGCTTCCGGACCGCTCTGCACCTGATGGGACAGAAAGCGCGCCAGGTGCTTCGTGACTGCCGCATCGGCGGCATACGGCAGCCCCAATTCCTGAAATCCGATCCGGCGCTGCCCGGCCGGCATTTCACCACTTCCTACCTTGGGGAAGAATCCTTCGACAAGGACGCGGTTCAGATCTTCGCGCAACAGCTCCGTCTTGACAGTGCCCCCAACCAGTTTGCGTCCTTTCCCCAACAAGGTGACATCTTGCTTTTGGCTCTTGGGATGTTCGAACAGATGCTCCTTGGCAGAACGGCACTGGTACCACAGACCCTGTAACTGATAGGTGTCGATGCGATGGCCTTCGGCTTCCAGCTTCTGTTGCAGTAATCGGGCGAGTGCGAGGTCCATGTTGTCGCCGCCCAGCAGGATGTGGTCGCCGACTGCGACACGTTTCAGCGCCAAGTCTCCATTTTCTTCCGAAACCGCGATCAGGCTGAAGTCGGTGGTTCCACCGCCCACGTCGCAAACCAGAACCAAGTCCCCAATCTTGATGCGCTTGCGCCACCCATCCCCCTGGCTCTCGAGCCATGCGTAGAATGCGGCCTGCGGTTCTTCGAGGAGCGTGACGCGCTGCAGCCCAGCCTGCTCTGCCGCACGCCGGGTTAGCTCTCGCGCTTCCTCGTCAAACGAGGCGGGCACGGTGAGCAGAACGTCTTGTTCGGCCAAGGCACGGCCCTTCCCGTCCGCCGCATGATGCACGTCCCATACCGTCCGGAGGTACTGCAGATAATGCGAAGAGACCTCCAGCGGAGAGAGTTTGCTGACCTCTGCCGGAGCCTGCCAGGGCAGAATCGCCGACGCGCGGTTTGCGGCAGCATAGGAAAGCCATGACTTGGCCGAAGCGACCAGCCTTCCCGGACTTTCCGCCCCGCGCTTGCGCGCCAACTCGCCAATCACGAACTTCGGTTCCGCGTCCCACGGCAAGCGAAGGCTGCCCTTGGGAAAATCCAAGTCACCCGGAATGTAGAGAAAGGATGGGAGCAAAGTCCGATCGG
>Ga0209330_1000174_pt1 | contig 31719 bp, 28 predicted proteins | sample JacPinW_OM2H0_O3_FD_187969 | JGI IMG/M metagenome (GOLD analysis project Ga0209330, IMG submission 187969) | Forest soil microbial communities from Algoma, Ontario, Canada - Jack Pine, Ontario site 1_JW_OM2H0_O3 (SPAdes) (version 2) | ecosystem: Environmental > Terrestrial > Soil > Boreal... | reverse complement strand
GGCGGCTGCCTACAACGCCTTGGGCCGATTTGAGGAAGCGGCGGCAGAAGCCAGGAAGTGTTTTAATCTTGACCCCGATTTCACCCTTTGTTCAGTCGACCTCATTAGTGACTACACAGCCCTGAATCGCCTCGACCAGGCAAAGGCCACGTACCAGGATGCTATCAGGCGCAAACCGGATTTTGTCGACCTTCACATGGATCGATATACCATTGCGTTTCTGGAGAGCGATATAGCAGAAATGAAACGCCAGTTGGACTGGGCGGCAGGCAAGCCCGGAGTGGAGGATGGCTTCTTCTATGCGCAGTCGGATACGGAGGCGTTCTACGGTCGTCTTGGAAGCGCCCGGGAATTCGCCCGTCGCGCGGTTGAATCCGCCCGGCGCAATAATAAGAAGGAGGTGGCAGCAGAGTCGCAGTTGGAAGAGGCGGTTTGGGAAGCGCTGTTCGGCAATTCGTCACGCGCAGCCGAAAAAACTGCTTCTGCGTTGACCATGGCTTCGAATCGAATCGTAAAGTTTCTGGCAGGCCTGACGTTCGCGTGGGCGGGGGATTCAACACGCGCGGAGGGCCTGGCAGACGAGATGCAAAAGCGCTTCCCGCTAGATACTGTCGTGAATGGTTATCAGCTGCCTACTCTTCGGGCATCCATCGAGGTTAACCGCTCCAATCCCGGTAAGGCCATCGAGATTCTTGAGGCCGCACCTCCGCCTGTACTGGGTGTGGGATTAGGTAACTACGTGCGTGGGCAGGCATATCTGCTCCTTCATGAACCGGGCAAAGCCGCTGTGGAGTTCCAGACGCTTCTGGATCATCCCGGAATTGTGCAGAACCTAGCGATCGGGGCGCTGGCTCATCTCGGCCTGGCCCGCGCGTACGCGCTGCAAGCGCGGTCGGCGCAAGGCGCGGATGCCGACGCCGCTCGCGCGAAAGCCCGCGCCGCGTATCAGGATTTCTTCACGCTGTGGAAAGACGCCGACCCGGGCATTCCTATCCTCATCGCCGCCAAATCCGAGTACACAAAACTGCAGTAGCCTGTGCCCGAAGAATGTACAACTGGTTTGGGCCGAGCTAAGATTACGCGGTTCGATGGTGCCGAAATTGTGACGTTCTGTTAATGCTTCGTCTGCTACACTTCCACACATGAGAACACCTACTGCTCGCGCAATCATGTCCGTCATTCTGATTCTGCTTTTGCTGGCTTCGGCGCCGCAAAGCTGGGCCACGTGCGGCGGGGGTGGTGGAGGCGGCATGGGCGGGATGAGTTCCGGCTCCGCGCCGACCGAACAGATTTACCACGTGCCCTGGCGCATGATTAAGCCTAGCGATCCTCCGGTTAGCACGGGTCTGATCCTCTATTGGCTTCCCACCGGCGCTGCGGAACTGCAAAAATCGAGCCTGCTGAATTCGCGCATGCTTTCTCTCTACGCTTCGCAATGCATAACCATGGGCGTGGTTGATTCCACGACTCCCATCGGACAGAAACTCGCCGCTGGCGAAAAGTTGCCGGTCGCCGTCCTCGCTACACCCGACGGAACCGAACTTGGCAAAGCGGAGAATCAGAACGGCTACCTGAAAGTCGATCAGGTGGAAAAGCTGGTCGAAACGGAAATGAAGAAACGCGAAAACGCGGTCAAGGAGCAATTGGATTCGGCCAAGGACAAAGCCAAGTCCGGCGACAGCCAGAAGGCCATTGAGGAATATCGCGCCGTCCTCGAGCAGAAATGCCTGTTTCCCAACAAAGCCAAGGACGCGGCAAAAGCTTTGAAGAAACTCGGCGTCGCCGACGTCGGGCAGCTATTCGATGCGCCCGTTTACGATTCCGCCAAAAGCGCGCAGATCGAACGCACCATGCGCGCCGGGCTGAAAGCGGAGAACACTGGAAATTATCCGGAAGCGTTGGGCTTCTATTCCGCGGCGCACCGCATGGACCCTGCCGATCCCGTGCCGCTCCGTTATCTCGGCGAAGTATATCGCCACGAAACCGGCCAATGGGATTTGGCTCGCGCAACGTTTGACGAAATTCTCGCTATGCCCGCGGATCCGCTGTCCCGCGCCGTGGCGATGCACGGCCTGGGCAAGATGACTATTCACGAGGGCGACTTCAAGAAAGGTTTGTCGTTGATGGAAGACTCAGTGCAGGCCTATCCGCTCGCGCTGGCCTACCGCAATTTGGCGGTGTATTGGAATTCGGAAGGCGACGCCGCGAAGACGGGCGCGTACGTGCACAAAGCTCTGGAACTCGATCCCACCGATCCTTACAACCTGATTTTCGCCGCCGCCTACATGGCTGGCAACGGCCAGGGCGAAGAAGCTCTGAAAATCGCGCGCGAAAACGAATCGCTTCTTCCCGCTTCTTACAATCTAGCCGCCATCTACGCGCAAACCGGCCAACGCGAAAAAGCGCTCTCGCTCCTCAAGCGTCATTTCTTCGAGTACGAACGCTACGAAGCCGTGCGCAGCAAGGAAATGATGGAAGCGCGCGTGGACGCCGTCTTCATTTCGTTAAAGGCTGATCCCGCGTTCGTCGCCTTAACCAGCGGCGCCGACGGCAAACTCGACCCCAACCAATCGGCCTTCATGCACCACTAACGTTCGCCTCACTCGTCCATCTCACTGAACGTCCCAGGCGCGACACAAGTTAGCCCACAGAGCCACCAACCTGTCGTTCCGGGGCAGGGCTTGCTCCCGCTTTCTACACCCGGGCTCGTTTTGCCTTAGCAATATCCGTAGGGCGACGTCCATCTCACTGAACGACCCAGGCGCGACACGTGCCGCGCGCTTCCCGGCGGGCTAAAGAGCCGGCAAACCTGCTGGCTCTACGAAAGCCGAACTGGCGCTCGATGAGCTTATTGGCGGATACAGTTCGACCGGGATGCGCTTTAGCGGGCGCAGTCCGCCGCGGCGGACGCCCCTACGGGATCTTGCTACGGCAACACGCGCCCGTGAGCGATTTTTCGTGCGACTACATATCCACGCGCTGAACTTTCCTCTTTGAACTCTGCATGACCCGCCCTATCATCGAGCGCGAAGGGGAAGTTCCATGACGACTGCGGCGCCTCAGAATTCGAAGTTGATCCTGGCTGTGTTTTTGCTGGTTTGCGCCGGCTTCGCAGCAGGAAGAAAAGGCGTCTCGGGCGACTCGCGTTTTCTACCGCCGGACATCACTGCCGCGAGCGAGATCCCGTATCCAATCGAGAATGTCGCGTCTGGTCTGGTCTCGGTTTCAGTGAATCTCAGCGCGACAGGTCAGGTTCAAGACGTGCAAGTCGTGCGCGACATCCCCGGTCTGACTGAGGTTGTGACCAGCATCGTCAAGGCCTGGACGTTCGTACCCGGCAAACTCGACGGCAGAGCAGTCCCGTCCACAATCAATGTCCAAGTAGTCTTCAACCCCGGCGGTCCGCAAAATCAGCAATTGCAGGTGCAACCCGGGAATTTGGTCACGCCGCCGAATCCTCCGGGATACATAACGCCTGAGATTGCCGCGGCGTCGTACGCAGTCTACCCTCCGAATAGCGTGGCGAACGGAGCCGTCGTACTCGATCTCGTCATCGACAAATACAGCGAAGTGAAAAAGCCCATCGCGATTCGCTCCGTGCCGTCTCTTACCGGCGCGGCAATCTCTGCGGTGAAAACATGGACGGTCAATCCAGCGACGTTCAACGAAAAAAAGCTGGACGCCAAGCTCGTCGTCGCATTCGTGTTCCGTCAGCCGATTCACTAGGCGTTACGCAAGCCGCAGCGCAGGCTGGGCGGTTCCTTGTCATCAAGCGCTGCGGATCAACGGGCGCAGTCCCTCGGTACACGCCATCAAACTCTGCGAACACTGGCTTCGCCTTCGTAGCGCCGGCCTGTCTGAGCGCAGTTGAAGGGCCTTTTTAGCTTCCGCTACCGCCGCACTCGACTCCCGGAACCAGGTCACCGCCGCACATACGAGCGTCGATCAGGACGCCCGGCGTCAAAGCGGCGGCAAGCCGCCGCGCTCCAAATTAAGCGTCGCCACGTTTCTGTGGAGTGCGGGAGCTTGCTCCCGCTTTCTACTCTGGTCGCGTTTTGCCGCGTACTCCGACGGAATTCATCCTGAGCGCAGTCGAAGGGCTCTTTTGACTTTTTCGCGCGCTACGCACCCCGCGCTGAACTTTCCTCTTTGAACTCCGTTTGAGTCGCCCTATTATCAAGCCCGAATCGGATGCATATTTGGAATTCACCCCGCTCATCGTCGAAAACATCAAGCGCACCTCTTTCCATGTCTGATTTGCTGATCGCGGGTGGCGAAACTCCGGCCTCCAGCCGACCGTCCGCGCGCTTCCTCCTATGAGTAGCTTTCGTCTCTTCCAAGGCATGCGCCCATTCCAGCGCGCGGAAGTATCGAAAAATCTGTTGGCCGGATTCACGCTCGCGGCCATGAACATTCCGCAGTCTCTCGGTTACGCGACGATTGCGGGAATGCCTGTGATCACCGGCCTCTACACGCTTCTGTTTCCGCTGATTGCGTTCGCCGTGTTTGGCGCTTCGCGCTATCTGGTGGTAGCTGCCGATTCCGCAACCGCCGCGATACTTGCAGGCAGCCTCACGGGAATGGCGCAAATCGGGACCGAACGTTACCTCGCTCTCGCCGGACTGGTAGCGCTGATCACCGGCGTACTTCTCCTGATCGCCCGCACGTTGAAGGCTGGTTTCCTTGCGGATTTTCTTTCGCAGACAGTGCTGGTGGGCTTTCTTACCGGAGTCGGCTTCCAAGTCGGCATCGCCGTGCTTGGAGAAATGTTTGGCATCGCCGTGCACACCCGGCGCACTCCTTTGCAGTTCTACGAAGTGATGCGCGCGCTGCCGCAGGCTCACGGCTTCACCGTCGCTATTTCATTCGCAGTTGTAGCGTGCATTCTCCTCTTTCGCCGATTTGCCCCCAAGTGGCCCGGCCCGCTCTTTGCCGTTGCTGGAGCAGTCGCTGCAAGCGCAATCTTTCACTGGAGCCAGCACGGAGTCGCCATTCTCGGAGCCGTCCCCGGCGGATTGCCTCATTTGCGCGTGCCCGACCTGAACTGGAAAGACGTTGAAGCACTGGTCCCCGTGGCCGCCGCTTGTTTTGTGATGATCGTCGCGCAGAGCGCTGCAACCGCGCGCGCCTATGCCGCTCGCCATCATCAGCAACTCGACAGCAACACCGACCTCGTCGGCCTCGCCGCCGCCAACGTCGCAGCCGCCTTTAGCGGCACGTTCGTGGTGAACGGAAGTCCCACGCAGACCGCCATGGTCGAACGCTCGGGCGGCACAAGTCAGATCGCGCACCTCGCCACCGCCGGATTCGTCGCTCTCGTCCTTCTTTTCTTCACCGGCCCGCTGCAGTTCCTTCCTCTTTGCGTCCTCGGAGCAGTCGTATTCACCATCGCGTTAAGCCTGGTCGACCTGAAAGCGTTGAGCGCGATTCGACTCGAAAGCCCCGGCGAATTTTGGCTGGCGGTAATGACGGCAACGGTTGTTGTGCTGGTTGGCGTCGAGCAGGGAATTATCCTGGCAATGATCGTGTCGCTGCTTCGCATCGTGCATCACAGCTACAGTCCGCACACCGCCGTCCTGGAAGAGACTCAGCACGGAATTTGGAAACTGGATCCAGTCGCTCCCGGCGATCTCACCGAGCCCGGCCTCATCCTCTACAGATTCGGCGCGCCGCTTTTTTACGCCAACGCCAATCGCTTTTCAGAAGAGGTGCACATGCTGGCTGCGGCTGCGCCCCCGCCTTTGCACTGGTTCATAGTTGATGCTGGAGCCATCACCAACGTGGACTACACCGCAGCAGTCGTTGTACGCCAACTTCATAAGGACTTGGCCGCGCGGGGAATCGGCCTGGCCTTCGCTCGCGTCCAGTCCGACCTCCGGCCTGATTTCGACCGCCATCACTTGACCGAGGCCATCGGCCCCTCGCGCATTTTTGACAGCTTGCACGCAGCCCTAGCCGACCTCCGCAACAAGACGCCCTCCAGCTATTAATAAGTTGTCAGGGCACGCCTTTTTACCCTGAACTCGCCGCGGAGGCCCGATTTTCGTAGCGCCGATTTATCCTGAGCGCAGTCGAAGGGCTCTTTGGACTTTCTCTACCGCTGCACTGGGCTCCCGGAACCAGGTCACCTCCGCACATGCGAGCGTCGATCAGTCGGGTTAGTGCGTGTCGCATCAAAGCGGCGGCAAGCCGCCGCACTCCAAATTAAGCCTCGCCACGTTTCCCTCTGGAGTGCGGAGCTTGCTCCCGCTTTCTCCTTCCGGGCGCGAGTTGCGTAGCAATATCCCGTAGGGGCGTCCGCCGCGGCGGACTGCGCCCACCGTGGCGCTGCCCAGTTTTTTACCGCGAGCCGCGAATGGCAGCCGTGATCCGACTCCGGTGTCCGAATTTGGCAGGTCGTCAGGGCACGGCTTTAGCCGTGCCGTTCTGCGCAAGAATGAAGGGGTTTTGACCCCTGAGGCCATCTCCCGATCCTCGCCAACCTCCCAATCGGTGCCCGCCCTGCCGGCCTCGTCATGCCCTTGACTGCGCCGATTCCGGCTCGCATAATCTCTGAACCGAGGTCGTCCGATGCGCCACGTACTCGCTTTCCGCCGCGCGATTTCCGGCTCGCAGAAAGTCTTTCTCGCAACTCTGTTTCTCTCCGTCGGTTTAATCGGCTGCGGCACTAACTCTTGCCTTCTAATCATCTCCAATCCTGGCGGCGGTGGCGGAACGATTTCCGGCAACGGCCCCAATTGCTCGCTCAACACAATGTCCGGCAACGTCAGCATGCGAATCACTTCGTCGCTCGCGCCGCCCGCGGGAAGCGCGCCGAGCGTTCAACATGTTTTCGTCACCCTTCTCGGCATCCAAGCAAGCCCGGACGCCGACGCACCCGAAAATTCGCCCGACTGGCAAGAATTGGCTCCGAAACTAGCGACGCAACCCGTGCAACTGGATTTGCTCGCGAGTACCGGCGATTCGTGCGAGGCAAATATCGCCGAACACGTCGCCGTCCCTGCCGATGCCTACCGCCAAATCCGCTTGGAGCTTTCGCCCAATCAGACGGACACGACCGAGTCCGTCCTTCAGCAAAACTCGTGCGGAAGCGCCGGGTTCAACTGCGTCGTCACCTCCGACGGCAACATCCGGCCGCTCGTCTTGGATCGCGAGCTGTCGCAAATTTCAGTTTCCTCCGACCACATCGCTGGCGGCCTCTTTCGCATATTCCCCGATGCAGCAGTAAACCTGAAAATCGAATTCAACGCGCAGTCCTCGCAGTTTATCCCAACGGAAGAATCCGTGCGCCTCGTCCCCACTTTCACCGTCAATTCGGAGACCGGCTGCGAATCCGCAACCGGCGCCGATCGCTAGAAAATCTGGCCACCGCAAGTTCGATGCCCCTGAAGCCATCGCCGGAAATCGCCGCACATCTGAAGCGAAGGCAGCAGGCGCCTTCGTGGTATAAAATGGCTCACTTTTCACGACAGAAAGACAAGAAACCAAAAGGAGTCCAACCGTGAAAGCTTTTCTGCTCGTACTTCTGCTTTCGTTAAGTGCGTCCGCGCTGCCCGCTCAAGCGCCCGAGGGAATCTGGCAAGGCTATGACGGCGAGTGGAAGCACGTCTCTCAGCAATTGATTGCGCTGGCCGAAGCGACTCCCGCGGATAAATTCTCGTGGCGCCCCGCTCCAGGAGTGCGCTCCACAAGCGAAGTCTATATGCACATCGCGCTTGCAAACTTCTTTTTGCTGAGTAGGACCGGCCCCAAGATGCCCGCTGACCTGACTGCGGACATGGAAAAAACTGTTACCGCCAAACCTGACGTGATCGTCTGGCTCAAACGCTCGCTCGATGCCGTCAAAACTGCTCACGAAGCCGAAACGCCCAAGGACCTCGAGCGCAAAATAAAGCTTCCCGATCGAGAGGCCACCGTCGACGGCATGTATCTCCGCATCATCATTCATGACAACGAACACATGGGCCAACTGATCGCCTACGCCCGAATGACCGGCGTCGTCCCGCCATGGTCCAAGGAATAGCCGTCGATACGGTCTGGAAAATGAGCTCGGGAGTAGTTTTCAGGTCTGATGAATGCGCCGGAAGTTGTACCACATGAAGCACAGGCTTACCCGTGGTAGGATTTCGCATGACTCGCATAATCCCGGAGATAGACTTTGAAGAGCTAGGGCGCTGCGTTGGGCACCCAGAGCGCGACAATCCCCATGGCGAAGCGTTTGTATGAACACCTTAAATCGCAACATGAAACTCTCGATTCAGTGCCCGAAGTGCGAGGTGGTTTTCAGGGAGACGATCGTCCAGCTTAAGATGAATCCTACACCCATTTGCCCCAACTGCGGCCCGTTCCAAGTCGAAGCTGACGAATTCCGAAGGACTCTCCAACAGGTCGAGCGCATGCTTTCGGATCTAGAGCGCATCTCGGGAAACTGACCCGCCACGCGGCAGTTGAAGGGGTTGCACGCGCTTGCCACGATATGCTAATATTAGACCGCGTTTGTTGCTTCTGGGTTCTTCCTCGGAGTCGCCAACGTGGTGGCTAACATGCCCCCCATCAATACTTTAGGAGTATCACCAAGTGGCCAAAGAACAAGGTACAGTAAAGTGGTTTAACGCTGCAAAGGGCTATGGTTTTATCCAGCGCTCGTCCGGCGAGGACGTCTTCGTGCACTTCTCGGCGATCCAGTCCGAGGGTTACAAGAGCCTCAATGAAGGGCAAGCTGTCGAGTTCGAGGTCAAGCAGGGCCCCAAAGGCCTTCAGGCCGAGAACGTCGTCGGGCTCTAACCCGCCCAGTTGTCGCTTTTCAAATTCTAGATTCACTCGAGGGGCGGAGCTAAGCTTCGTCCCTTCTGCGGTTACAGCGCGGCAGCTTGGCCACACGGGTGTTCTCTCCGGCGAAAGCTGTTGTAGATCCGGAAGCTATTGAAAGGGCAACTCCCGTAGGGGCGCAGCATGCTGCGCCCGCTGAAGTCGGCCGATCAATGATCGCGCGGAGGGAAGTCGGACGCTTAGAGGTCTATGTAGCGCCGGGCTTCAGCCCGGCATCTTTGCGGCCTTTGATTTCGAGCACAATTTCGCACAAACGTCAGGGCGCGGGTTTAGCCGTGCCGCACGGCGGGCCGAACGAAGGGGTTTCAACCCCTGAGGCCTCGCAGTAGGGCTTTAGATTTGCGCGTTAGATTTTTAATTCTCGTAATCATCCAAGGAGGAGTGCGGTGAACATTCTATCTGAGGGGCAGTCGATTCGACACGAGCAGTACGGCATGGGCACGGTCACTGAGTCAAACACCGATCGAACCACGATCGATTTCGACGATCACGGCGTAAAGAAATTCGTCACTTCCATCTGGTCCGCCGAACTCATCGGCGAAGCTCCCGCTCAACCCCCCACCCGCCGCCGCGGCCGCCGGAAATCCGCGAAGAAAGCGTAGAGCGCAGTCGTAGCGCCGGTTCGCCCTGAGTTTCGAAGGGATATTTTATCCTGAGTGCTTGGCCAAGGGCAGGCCGGCAGCCTTTGCTTCAGCCCGTTCCACGCCCTTTCATCCTGCCGAAGCGTTGATAATAGGTTGCGGGCCATTTCACTCCCGCAACCTATTTTTGTTTGTGGAAACTGCGCCATGTCGCGTCGGTCGCGAACTAAATTTGCACGAGCCGCAATCGTGTGAGTGTTACACTGCGTTTCGATGATTTGTTCCGCGTGCAAACGCCAGGCACCCGACGACAGCAGGTTCTGTCCTGGGTGCGGCGCTGCTGTCGATCTGGCCAACACGCCTACGGTCTCCCGCGTGTCCGACTCCGCGCGCGCTACTCCCGCGTCCAGCCCACCGCCCAGGGGAAGCAGCCCCGGCTCACGTCATCCGTCTTCAGGCTCGGCCTCCGGCTACGAAGCAAACTACGTCCCCGGGATGACTCTCCTCGAGCGCTACCGCATCGTCGCCCCGCTCGGCAAAGGAGGGATGGGAGAAGTCTATCGCGCCGAAGACTTGAAACTGGGCCAGTCCGTGGCGCTGAAATTTTTGCCCGCGTCTTTGCTGCGAAGCGAAGACGCCGTCGCGCGTTTCCATCGCGAAGTCCGTCTCGCGCGCCAGGTTTCGCATCCGAATGTTTGCCGCGTCTTCGACGTCGGCGAGGCCGGCGGCCAGACGTTTCTCACCATGGAATATGTTGACGGTGAAGATCTCGCCTCGCTCATGCGCCGCATCGGCCGTTTGCCACCGGACAAGGCTCTCGACATCGCCAGGCAATTATGCGCAGGCCTCGCCGCCGCTCACGAACATGGCATCGTTCATCGCGACCTCAAGCCCGCCAACATCATGCTCGACGGCCGCGGGCGCGTGCGCATCACTGACTTCGGCCTCGCCGCAATTTCCCTCGAGCCTGGCGCGGACGACGCGCGCGCCGGAACGCCGGCCTACATGTCTCCTGAGCAGCTTTCCGGCGGCGAAATCACTCCGCAGAGCGACTTGTACTCAGTCGGCTTGGTCCTCTACGAAATTTACACGGGGAAGCGTCCGTTTGACGCCAAGACTTTCGACGAGATGGTGCGTCAGCGTGACAAGAGCACGCCCACACTTCCATCTCAATACGTGAAGGAAATCGATCCGCTGGTCGAGCGCGTGATTATGCGCTGCCTCGAACGCGATCCCTCAAAGCGCCCGACTGCGGCGCTGCAAGTTGCCGCGGCACTTCCTGGCGGAGACCCTCTCGCCGCCGCGCTCGCCGCCGGCGAAACGCCGTCGCCGGAAATGGTGGCCGCCGCTGGCGAAGACGGCGCGCTGCAACCGTGGAAAGCGTGGGCGCTGTTCGGCGGCATCGCGTTGCTGTTGGCATGCTGCACGTTTCTGAGCCAGCATGCGTTCATAAACAATCTGGTGCCGGGAGAGAAATCGCCCGAGGTGCTCAGCGCAACCGGGCGCGAAATCGCGAACAGCCTGGGCTACACTGAGCGCCCCGTCGATAGCGCTTACTGGTTTGGCGCAGAGGCCGACTATTGGGCTTATCTCTCCCAGGTTCCCGCGCCCGAGCGATACCGTCGGGCCAGCGAGGATTTCCCGTCAGGTGTTCAATTCCGGTATCGCCAGAGCCCGCAACCTATCCAGGCGAATTACGTCAGGACAGAGTACCCATGGCTCATTTACGGAAGCAATCCGGTTGCTTCCACGCCGGGCGATATGACCGTCGGGCTGGATACTCAGGGACGCCTGCAATCTTTTCACGTGATTCCTTATCCGGAGCAGAACGGCGCCACACCGGCCGTTACGTCGTTTGACTGGCGCGGCCTTTTCGAGCGCGCGGGCCTCGATTTTTCCCAGGCCAAAGCAGCACCGAGCGGCTGGTACGCAAATCAGTTGATGGACCAGCAATTCGCATGGGATGCAGCGCACGATGGAAAAAACACTCAAGTCCATGGCGCCATGTATAAAGGTCGTGTCGTCTTGTTCGATGTTCTGGGGCCCTGGGAGCGCCCTGTGCCAGCGGAGTACAGCCCGCCCGCCGGGCGATACGTTGCTTGGACCTTCTTCGGAGTGGTCGTATGCCTGGAACTAATCTGCTTATTCTTCGCTCGAAAAAATATGCAAGTGGGCCGCGGGGACACGAAGGGCGCGCTGAGAGGCGCGATTGCAACTTTTGCTGCCTGTTTTGTTTGGATTTTGCTGGCTGCGCATCGTTATCCCGACGGGGATTGGTTCTTTGAGTGGTGGCAAATTATTCTCGGACGCTCGGCAGGATTGGCGCTTCAGTGGTGGGTGTTGTACATGGCTCTCGAACCCTACATCCGCCGCACCTATCCCGAAGCATTAATCTCCTGGAGCCGCTTGGTGGCGGGAAGCTTTCGTAACGCTCTGGTAGGGCGCGACATCTTGTCGGGAGTGGGGTTCGGTGCGCTTGTTTCGGCGATCGCGCTATTTGCGAATGCGCTTCCAAGCTGGTTTTCGATCAGAGGCGTCACGCCCCCTTTTATTCCGGACCAGTTTCGAGAAATCTCCGTATATGTGGGTCACTTCGGATTGCAAGCGGGAAATGCGCTGATTAACTCTCTCGGCTCGCTAGCAATTGTTTTTTTCGCCTGGAAACTTTTCCGCAGCAAGACGGCTGCGCTGATTGCGATCAGTTTTTTTTGGACCCTGCTATTTGTAGTTCCGGAGAATCCCTTGGGAGAATTGCCTTTCTCGATTCTGATCGCGCTTGTTCTTTTGGTCTGCCTAATCCGCGCCGGGCTGCTTGGTTTGATCGTCGCGCTGTTCACTAACGGCACGCTCATCGCGGGTTGTCTCACCACTGACCTGGGACGCTGGTACGCGCCCCGGTCTGTGGCCACCTTGCTCGTGGTCCTCGCCATCGCCGCCTGTGGCTTTTGGATCTCGACGTCGGGCCGCAGCCGCTTCGGCACCGCCTTCGAAGATTGAACCCCCGGGGAGAGTTAACGCTCTCCCCGTAGCATTCACCGAATTCGGCAGCGACGCCCGGTCGAAATTCCGTACAGCGGGCGAGGCAATCCCCATTTCTCTTGACGCGCTCAAAGTGTATGGCGTATACGTACACCGCACAATGTTCCTCACGATTGATACCGACGATCCGCGCCCGATCTATCAGCAGGTTGCCGACGGCATCAAGGAACTGATCGCGCGCGGCAAACTGGCGGAAGGCGCGTTGTTGCCTCCCGTGCGGCAGTTGGCCGCGGACCTGGGCGTCAACCTCAACACCATTGCAAGCGCATATCGCCAGTTGCAGGAGGACGGCTTGATCGTAATCAAGCACGGTTCGGGCTCCGCGGTCGCGTCGCGCACCACTACCGAACGGACGCGGGACGAGCTGCTGCGCCCGTTACGCACAGCGCTGACGGAGCTGGTCCTTGCCGGCCTCTCCTCCGCGAAGATTCTGAGCATGGTGTTGCGAGAGTTGCGCGTAGTTGCAAAAGGAAGCAAATAGATGCACATCGCCAACGAGTACCTCTTAATCTTTTACATTCTCTTCTGGGCTGTCCGCATCAGGGGTTGCGTCCGTCGCGGACGCCAACCGTTGCTTCGCGGCCACGAATGGTTTTTCAACGTTCACGTGCAGCCTGACTTCTACACCGGCGCGGGCAAAAAGATTCTTCACCGTTACTGGCTGCGGATGCTAATTCCCTTCGTGCTGGACGTACCTATCACCGCGTCCATCTTCATCCCCGAATACCTTCAGTACGCGGCCTGGCTGTTGATTGTGCAGGCGATCTGGATTCACATCAACCACGTGTACTCGGTGGCCAAAGCGGAAAGGGAAGCACGGCCTATTGCGGTTCCGGAAGCCGAGCAGCCGGTGGGTTCGATGGTTTTGTCACTGACCCCGCGACGCCTGCGCGATTACACCAATCCCTACGCGGAATGGGCCTTGGCGCTCGCTAACATCGTTGCCCTTGCGTTGCTGTTCCGCTACTACTTTGCCGACCCGCAACACCAAAATTGGCGCGTGGTATTTGCCGTTCCCGCTTTTTACTTGTACCTGCAGGTGGGGATGCTGTTCGTGAAGCGTGTGGTGCTGGCATGGCGCGCACCCGTTCCGCAGGCGCAAGCGGCCGAGCACATGGAAGCGCGCGAAGAGACTCGGAAGTACTACCTCAAAATGTGCGATTGGAATCGAGCTCTTTCGGCCGCGGGAATGGTGTTCTGGTCCGTCGTGATTAGGATATCGCCGGCCGAGTTAGATCGCGTGTGGCGCATTTGGCTGGCAGCATGGCTGGTGATCACCGTGGTAGGTACCGTTTTGGTGGAGATCAAGCGAAAGCAGTTGATAACGGTGGCGTTGCGCGCGCGACCCGTGAAGATGCCGGACTTCCTGCATGAGTCAGAGATCGCAAGATGGCCGGTGTGCTACCAGCCTTCCGCGCCCATGCTGATACTGAAGGGCGCGCGCGGTTACTCGCTGAATCTGGCCAATACGCTGGCCCATCTGGGTGCCGCTTACTTGGCTGGAATGGTTGTGCTGATTTTCTTTTTGCGAATGGGCCGTTAAGAAAAAGTTCGGAAATAAATCGAAGGGGAGAAACTCGATGATGACGCGTGGGAAGTGCTGTGCCTTCATCCTGCTCGTGCTTCTGGCCGGAACTTTGCCGTCGAGCGCCGCCGGCAAGCCGCAGTCTCAGTCAAACTCAGCCGCGCCCGCGCAGGCCGTTGACGCCCGCTCCGTCACCGGCGAATGGCAGGGAATGATTTCGAGCCTGCACCTGATCGTGAAGATCGAGCAGGCAGCCGACGGCACTCTCACCGGCAAACTGATTAGCCCTGATCAGGGCAACGTCACCATACCGATTGACTCAATTTCTTTCGCGCCAAACACCGGCTTGCGTCTCGAGCTGAAAGGCATTAACGCAACTTACGAAGGAAAGTTCAACGAAGACGGAAGCGGAATCGTCGGAACCTGGCAGCAAGGCGGCAATTCTACCGCCCTCTCGCTTCACCGTCCGGGCGCGGCCGTAGACAAACCCACGCTGAAAGCGAGAACCATCGGAAGCGTTCCAATGCAGCCCTGCCGCACATCGGACGCCAACACCGAAGGCCTCTGCGGAAAATATGAGGTGTACGAAAATCGTAAATCACAAACCGGACGCAAGATTGCGTTAAACATCATGGTGTTGCCCGCCCTCTCGGAAAAACCCGCGCCCGACCCTTGGGTCGCGATCGCAGGAGGCCCGGGCCAGAGTTCCGTGGAAGCATATCCTCTGGCGGGCTACACCACCAAGATACGGCAGCAGCGTGACGTGGTGTTAATCGACCAGCGCGGCACCGGCAAATCGAATCCGCTGCCGTGTCAGCTCCGCGACCCCAAAGTCGCGCAGGAAATGATCGGCGAATCCATGGTCCCGGAAAAAGTGCGCGCATGCCGCGCGGAGCTTGAAAAAAATGCTGACCTCGCTCTCTACACTACCTCCATCGCCGCGGATGATCTCGACGAAGTCCGCCAAGCAATGGGCTACGACAAGATCAACATCTTCGGCGGCTCTTACGGCACTCGCGCCGGTCTCGTGTACCTCCGGATGCATGGAGATCACGTTCGCACCATCGCCCTGGAAGGCGTCGCCCCGCCGGAGTACCTGATTCCACTCGCCTTCCCCAAAACGACTCAACACTCGATCGATCAGTTGATCGCTCGTTGCGCTGCCGACGCCGCCTGCAACAAAGATTTCCCCGACCTGAAGAAAGAGTTTCAAGCCATCGTGGACAAACTCGAAAAATCCCCCGCGCATTTTGACGTGAACAACCCGTCCGGAGGAACGCAGCCAGTCACTCTTACCCGCGGCATGTTCGTCGCGGCTTTGCGTCCTCTGTTGTACATTCCTCAGATCGTCAGCGAATTTCCTTACATGATTCACCGCGCCTACCAGGACGATTGGAGCATTTACGGCTCTGTCGTGCTGGTCGTGCGCAACGCAATCGACAAACAAATCGACCGGGGAATGTTCCTTTCGGTGATCTGCGCCGAAGACGTGCCCGCCACCACGGAAGAAATGATTCGCCGCGAAACCGCGGGCACCTACTTGGGCGATTTCCAGGTGCGCCTGTTTCGACAGGCCTGCCGCGAATGGGTTCAGGGCTCCATTCCCAAGGACTACCACGCGCCCGTACGCTCCGCCGTTCCTGCACTGCTGATTTCCGGAGCGCTCGATCCAGCCACTCCGCCCGAAGCATCGGCGGAGGCCGCGAAAGATTTGAGCAACAGCCGCGTGGTCATAGTGAAAGAGGGCACTCACGGCACCGGCTCCCCCTGCATCGACGGGCTCCTTTCGGATTTTGTCGCGCAAGGTTCGTCCACAAGCCTCGACATCTCTTGCGCCGACCAAATCCATTTCCCTCCGTTCATAACGCAGGCACAGATCGACAAGCTTCGCGCGAAGGGGAATCAGTAGGTGCTGTGCAATCAACGGAAGGTTTTCGTTTGGAAGTCTATATAGCGTCGCCCTTACGCGTGCATCTTTGCGCCAACGGTTTTGTAGCCGCCGCCTTCAGCCCGGCATCTTTGCGCCAACGGTTTTGTAGCGGCCGCCTTCAGGCGGGCGTCTTTGCGGCGTTTAATTTCGAGCACGATTCTGCGCCAGCGCCCGGGCGCGCTGAAATTTCGCTCCGGCGACTGCTTGGCTTTATTTATCCGCTCGGCGCAAATCCCGCAGGGGCGTCCGCCGTGGCGGACTGCGCCCGCCGAAACCAGGGCAATCAACGAGCGCGCGAAGGGGATCGTCGGCCTTCTCGAAGAGGTTTCACCTCTGGTCGCCGAGGCGACCCCTGAGGCTTCCGGGAGCAGAGAGATGCCCATGAACCGGGTGATAAGGATAGCGCTGAAGCTGGGAGTAGTCGTGATCGTCTGCCTCTACATTGCTCGCCACATACCGCATGCGGTCCGCGCACAAATGCAACTCCCCGCGGGCATGCTCCTGTCAGTGGCGCTGATTTGTCTTTTCTCCGTTTACTGGAGCATCGCGGCAAAAGACAGCGCCCCGACAAAGACCTCGGAATCCAAATGGTCGCGCGGACTGCATCTCGCGTTGGTCAACGGCGGTGTCCTCTTGCTCATCCTTCCGGTCCCGGGTTTAACGCGCCGTTTCCTGCCAGACAGTCGCTTCCTCGTAGCCGCTGGCTTGTTAGTCGAAGCCGCTTTCATTCTCCTCGCCGTCTGGGCGCGGCGAGCTCTTGGCAGCAACTGGAGCGGGGAAGTCCGCGTCGCGACTGGACACCAACTCATTCGCTCCGGTCCCTACCGCTACATCCGTCATCCCATTTACACCGCTGTGCTCGGAATGTATTGCGGAGTGGCCCTCGTGTCCGGCGAAATTCACGCCCCGATTGCGCTCGTTATCGTCGCGCTCGCGTACTGGCGCAAAATCCGCATGGAAGAACGAGCGATGTCCGAAACCTTCGGCGCCGATCACGAAGCCTATCGTCGCGACACGTGGGCTCTCATACCGTTCCTGTTCTGACGACTCTCACGCTTTCTTACTTCTTATGATCCACGTCGCAGCCTCGTTCGACGGGCGTCGGGTCCGGCATGTCGAACTGCATGGCGATCTGCGACCCGCGGTCATCCGTCGCAGTTATTTCCACATCGTGAGCGCGCAGCATTTTCTCAAGCGAGCCTTTCGCAAACGACGCAGACCTCTTGTCCGTTGACGGCGTCCACTCTTCTTTCTCCTGTTTGCCTTCGTTCAACCGATACACCACTGAAACTTTGGGGAAATAAGACGTTCCGTGAATCTCCTCCGGCTCAACCCAGTCGATCTTCAGCGGATCGCCAACCACGAGATTCCCGCGCACGAACTTCGGTTTGCCGGACCGATTCTTGGAGCTGCAATCCACAACCAAAGACGGGCGATTCGCAGGGTCTCCAGGCGGCGTTTTCAGAAATTTCCCAGTCAGGCTGTACCGGGTGTATGCGCCGCGCACAGCATCTGTTTGTTGAGTTTGCCGCCATCCTTCCGCTGAAGAAGGCTGCTGCTGCGCCGCCGAGAATACAAAAGCCGCGCAAACAAGCGGCACCAACAGGAATACATGGACTGGCTTCATATTTTTATCTCCTTTTATTCATTGCCCCGGCTCTTGGTCGCCGGCCCAACATCCTGAACGTCGGGGAAGTATCCCGAAGCGTTCCGGAAATAAATTACTTTCTAGTTTTAGCACTTTTCTTCCTACTATAGGTCATCCGTTGCAATATAAGGCTGCTATGATTCGCCCCACGCCGCATCGCGGGTTGCAAATCAACGATAGGCGGAGACGACCGCGCAGTGGAGGATCGCAAATGAGAAGCATTCAAAGGATGATTCCGAGCAATCTGATCATTGCCCTCGCGGTTATGTCCGCGATGTTTCCGGCTCGCGCCCTCCGCGCGCAGGCCGTCGCGGACGACCCCAACTGGGGGCACAAACAGGTCGTGGTCGACCCAAAGATCTACGACGGATACGTCGGGCGCTACCAACTGACTCCGAATCTCGTTGTGAGCATCATCCGCGAAGGCGATCGCCTGTACACGCAAGCCACGGGGCAGGAGCGCTTTGAAATTTTCCCCTCCAGCGAAAAAGAATACTTCGCGAAGATCGGCCATATCGAAGTCAGTTTCCACACCGACGATCGCGGCGTCGCCACCGAGATCGTGGCACATCAAGGAGGCAGGGATACTCCGGCAAAGCGAATCGTAGAGCCCACCGCAGGGGACTTGAATGCGCAATGTGCCGCAATCGACTCAATGGTCGCCGCAGAATTTGCCAAGCACCCGATCGGCAGCGTAACCATCGGGGTAGTCTATAAAAACCAGCTTTTCTGGACGAAAAGCTACGGCAACGCCGACATGGAGAAAAAGCTGGCGGCGGATAAAGACACTGTCTACCGCATCGGCTCCATCACAAAAATGTTTACCGCCGTCATGCTGGAGCAGTTGGTTGACGCCGGTAAAGTTCACCTCTCCGATCCGGTCGAAAAATATTTCCCCGAAGTAAAAATGGTGCAAGGCCGTTTTCCCGACGCCCCGCCGATCACCCTGATCGAACTCGCCACACACACATCGGGACTCGACCGCGAACCCGGCGACACCGACACGTATCTGCACGGCTCGGTCTCCGACTGGGAAAAGACGCTCATCGCCGCGCTCCCGCATACACGTTATGCTTTCGAGCCCGGCACGCACTATTCCTACTCCAACATCGGCTTCGCCATTCTAGGCGCCACGCTTTCCCGCGCTGCCGGACAGCCTTTCGTCGAATATGTTCCGAAACATATTTTTGAACCCCTTGGGATGAGCCACACAGCTTTGGAATTAACTTCGGAGATGCGGCCGCATTTGTCGAAGGGCTACGACGTAGACGAGGCAGGCAAAGCAGATCCCACCGAGCCGCAGCGTGATCACGACACCGGCCGCGGATATAAAGTTCCGAACGGCGCCATCTACACAACCGTCGGAGATCTTGCCCGTTTCACATCCTTCCTGTTAGGCCAAGGTCCCGACAGCGTATTAAAGTCCGCTGTTCTGGAACGAAATCTCACGCAGTCGCCTGCACAGGCTAACTTCCGTCTCTCGCAGGGTTACACTCTCGGCGGTATGCTGCTGCGTCGCGACACCTACACCGCCTTTGGTCACGGCGGCGCAGTCGCCGGTTATCAGGCAGCTCTTTACATGAATCGCGACGCAAACCTTGCGGTAATCGTGCTCGCCAACACTCTCGGCGAGGCCGTCGTCGACACGCAAGGCCTCTCGCTAAAATCTCTAGATATGCTGTCAAAGCCGAAGTAACCGCTTGTCGGCAACCTCGAACATCCTTGCAACCTCCGCCTTAGATTTAAATGTAGCGCCGGGGCCTTCGGCCCGGCTTGTCCTGAGCGCAGCCGAAGGCCAACTTGCTTCTGACTCGGAATCTGCCACTTTCTTTACGCTGTCATCCCGCTTGCCCTGACGGAGGAAGGGAGCGCGGCGCTTTTTGCCGACGAGGCCTGCCCGCCGGGGCGGGGACCTGCTGTCCGCTGCGTCTTGCCGCGTCTAATCGCTTCGGCGTCGAAATTCCGAGCGTCACCCAAGTGGGCACTCGCAAAACGCGTTACAAAAAACGGCAGCGGGTCAGTTTCCGGTAACGCGACTCATCAGGCTTTGGGCTTCGCAGAGACTACAACTCGCCCAGCTTTGACTGCAGGATTGGGGACGAGCCAGCGCAAAAGAAACGTCGCTGCAATTGCTCCGGCTAGCTGTGCTGTCACAAATAGAGGCACGTCGATGGGGCGGATTCCTGCGAAAGTAGGTTCACTTTGGCCGCTCCGGGTGTGAGGGCTCCGACTCGAAATCAGTGGACAGGCTGAGTTCTCTCCAGGACCTTGCTTCCTCCAGGCGTGCGAGGTCGTTTTTCTCCGCCCCGTTGTACGCATCGCTGCCGAGCAACAGTCGCAATGGAGGTTTCTCTTCCTCCGTCAGTCGCACGATCGCTTGAGCCGCCTTTTTCGGATCACCGGGCTGCTTACCGTTGTAGTCGCGTTGAAACCTGGCAGTTGCTCCAACAGTCGAGTCGTAGTCGGGATTTCCTTCGCTCAGTTTGGTGGAACTGCCGGCGAAGTCCGTGCGGAAGCCACCCGGTTCAACGATGGTGACCTTGATGCCTAGCGGCGCCACTTCGCGCGACAACACTTCTGAGAAACCCTCGACCCCCCATTTCGCAGCCGAATAGGGCCCACGCCCTGGAGGACCGATCCTTCCGCCCATCGACGAAAACTGAACAAAATGACCGGCTTTCCTTCGGCGAAAGTACGGAAGAGCGGCCTTCGTCACGATGATCGTCCCGAAGAGATTCGTTTCGATCTGTGCGCGAAAATCCGACATCGGCGTATCTTCGACGGACGAGAGATTGCCGTATCCTGCGTTGTTGATAACAACCTCCAGCGAGCCAAAGGCACCGATCGCCGCCTTCACTGCGCTCGCTGCCGCGGACTCGTCGGTCACGTCCAGCGCGAAGAGCTTGATCTGGTCACCGTGGCGCTCCGATAGGTCATGTAGAGACTCGATGTCCCTAGCTGTCGCCAACACTTTATTACCCGCCGCAAGGCCCGCTTCTACAATCGCGCGACCCAGACCGCGAGAGCTGCCCGTCACTAACCAAACTTGCGCCATTCACCCTCCTGTTATTCGCAATCGGTTCCTCAGGATATAAGAAATCATTGCGAAGTCGTAGCGATGTCGAAATCGCACGCGCCGCGCCCCGCGCAACCGGCATGCAACTTGTGATCAGATATCCGGCGTTGGCTTCATTTATGCATTTTGGTCTGGCTTTGCGACCGCTTAAAGCGGCCTGCATAACGGGGGGCCGGATGCTTCAAGTCCGGATTGACGCGCTGACCGGAGATGACCCACTACCCGAAAAACCCTCGCCTGTACATCCGCGCGGGCTGCTGTATATAATCCCGCACCAATCCTTCGGCGCGATGTGCACAGCTCAAGACATGCGATCGCGAAGGATGCCAGGAGGAAAAACCATGTTCCGCCGATTCGCTGTGAATCTTCTAGTCGCTGTGACGTTTCTTCTCTGCGCCGTAAGCGCCAGAGCGCAGCAGATGCCGAATCCGTACGGCGCGCCGATTTCTCTCGAAAACGCGAAAAAAGCCGCCGCCGCGGGCATTGCGGAAGCGCGAAAAAACAATTGGACCATGGCGGTCGCCATCGTCGACCCCAGCGGCACTCTCGTTTACTACGAAAAGCTCGACAACACGCAGATCGGCAGCGCGCAGGTTGCCATCAGCAAGGCTCGCTCTTCGGCTCTCTTCAAGCGGCCGACGAAAACGTTTGAAGACGCGGTGGCCAAAGGCGGCGATGGAATGCGAACGCTGGGTCTCGAAGGCGCCGTTCCTCTGGAAGGCGGCATTCCCATCGTGATGGATGGAAAGATTGTCGGCGCCATCGGAATGTCCGGTGGCACCAGCGCGCAGGACGCGCAATGCGCCCAACTCGGCGCTGACACTCTAAAATAAGCGCGCTCGATTCCTATTTATAATGAAGGGTAATCGTAGTGTCCGCGTTTGTGGCGCGATCGGCTTAGGCGCTCATGACCGCAAACGCGGCGGTCCGTGGACGAACTCAGTGCTGGTGCGACTTGTCTTCCTCTCCGGAAACAATCACGAATTTCTGAATCCGTTTGGCGCTGTCAACCTCGCCGGTATACAAGTTTCCGTTCGAGTCTGACGCGATTTGGTGTACCCAGTGGAACTGCCCCGCGTTGCGCCCACTGTGCCCGGTCTTTCCCACAACGTTGCCGCTGCCGCGCTCGATGGTCCACAGGACGTTATCCTCGCCATCGGCCATGATCATGTACTTTTGCTCCGCGTCCCGCGAGAAAACGAAATCCCAAGCCGATCCTTGTCCCAGCGTTTCCTTGCGCACAAACAATTCCTTAACGAACTTTCCCTCCTTCGTGAACACTTGAATTCGATCGTTGGTGCGGTCGCAAACATAAACCAGTCCATCGTTTGAAATATGCACGCAGTGCACCGGATTCCGAAATTGCTGATCGACAGTTGCCGCCGGATTGTACGCTCCGGGATCGGCATCGTTCGGCGCGTTTCCGTAAGCGCCCCACATCCGCTTGAACGCTCCGCTTTCGGAATCAAACACAATCACGCGCTTGTTCATATATCCGTCGGAGATGTAAACCTCGCGCGCCGCTTCATCCACCGCAATTCCTGATGGACGCCCCAGCAGATCGTGGCTCGCGCTGTCAGCCGCTTGCGTTGCCGAACCCGGATGGCCGATTTGCATCAGAAATTTTCCGTCCGGTCCGAACTTGAGCACTTGCCGATCCACTGGAGCGTTTCCCGCAACCCATATGTTGCCCTTTTTGTCGATGAAGATGCCGTGCTCGGAAGTCGGCCAGTCGTAGCCTTGCCCCGGACCGCCGAGCGAGCGCAGCAAATTCCCCTGCGCGTCAAATTCAAGAATGGGAGGCGCTGCAACGCAGCACTCCGAACGCGGCGGCGTTTGCGCTGCGCCTAACTCATCAACCGTGTCCGAGTTAGGCCGCTGCAAAACCCAAATGTGATTTTCGCCGTCCACCGTGAGCCCGCCCACTTGCCCCATGATCCAGTTGTTCGGCAACTGCTTTGGCCACGAAGGATCGACCCTGTATTGCGGCGCGCCTTGCGCCATCGCTTGCGGCCCAAGCGCGAGCGTGAGAGCGCACAGCGCGAAAAACAGCAACCTCGCCCAAGTACAGTTCTTCTTAATGTGCATAGGAAATTTATTCTCCAATCAGTTCGCCCGGTGAAGATGTCGAACAGCGCGCAGCCTAGCCCCCGAGCAGGGAATTGTCAATTCCACGCTCTCGCGGGTAACGGGTTTAGTTTCCGATTGAGACGAGGGGACGGAGACGAAGCATCTCGCTCGATAAAGCGGAATCCGCAGGCGCAGCCGAGAACCGGCAGCAACAACTCATCCCCTCCGTTATCTCGCCGGGTACGCCCGCGTGCCAAATTCGTTGTGTCAGCAGCAGGACAAAGGTAGGATGCGCGCTAGGCATCCAAGTCGGAAATTTCAGGCGAATTTCCGAGAAGAAATCTCGCGGCACTGTGTTTCTCGCAGACGCCGCGTTTACAATCGCCGCGCGAAAAAAGGGGCCAATCACATGGACTTCGTGAGCATTCCGGCCGGCAGCTTCATGATGGGCTGTTCGGCTGGCGATGGGGAATGCTATCCCGACGAAAAGCCGCTTCATCAAGTTACGATTACCCGCCCCTTCGAGCTGGGCAAATTCCAGGTGACGCAGGCGGAGTACGAATCGGTAATGTCTTCCAATCCGAGCTATACCCAGAGCCCGAATCTTCCGGTGGAAGGCGTGAGCTGGGAAGACGCGCAAAAGTTTTGCGAAGCGCTCAACGAAAAGAAGGACCGCTACCATTATCGCCTGCCGACCGAAGCGGAATGGGAATACGCCGCTCGCGCCGGAGATAACTCCTGCCGCTACGGGCCGCTGGTTGAGGTTGCTTGGTTCCACGACAATGCGGGCGGCGCGAGTCACCCGGTCGGACAGAAAAAGCCGAACAGATTCGGTTTGTATGACACGCTCGGCAACGTTTGGGAATGGGTCCAAGACTGGTACGGAATGACCTACTACAGCCAGAGCGCCGAATTCGACCCCAAAGGCCCGGCCCACGGCGAGTTTCGCGTTTCCCGCGGGGGCTCCTGGCGCGGAGTCGTCAAGGGCCACGCCCGCGTCTCCTCCCGCTACATCCTCAAGCCCAAAGTTCGCAGCATAGTAGTCGGCTTCCGCTGCGCCCGCGAACGCCTCCCCTGATATTTCCAGTTTGGGAGTAAATCTTTCTTCGTAGGGGCGCTGCTTGCTGCACTGCCTTGGCTCGATGGCGGTCGACGCCTCCGCGGAGCACCGGAATCCAGCAAAGGCACGCGTTCAGCCTTTAGCTCTGGCCGCAGTCCTTGCTTTAACGAAGTGATGGATCAAACGCTTGGTCCGTTCGACGAAGGCCAAATGGTCGCCGAGGCAACTCTCCAGCAGCACGCCGACGCCGTGATGGCCCGAAACACCGGCGGCCGCGACCAACGTGACGTATTCTCCCGCGCGCATGTGGCTCAACTGATTAGCTTTTGCCAATATGTACAGCCGCTTCGCAACCGGGGATTCGATCTCGGAAAGTTCCTTGCGAAAATCTTCGACAAAAACATCGTGGAGCCGTCCAGTGACCTTCACCCGTCTCTCTCCGATCATTTTGAAAGCCTTGTCCAGCTTCGTCAGCGTTTGCTGCGACACGAAAGCCCGGGCCTCCAAGGCCTCCTGTATCTCCGGATCTTTTGACAATTCTCCCAGCTCCCTGTAGACCGCTTCCGTAAGCTCCGTGCCGTGCCGCACCTGGCTCAGCATCGTTACAAATAGTTCTTTCGGGTTCTTAACCCGCATAGCTCATTCCTCCTTCAGCAAGCAGTTTGGTGTTTATTTGCGTTGCTGGTCGAGTTGCTGAAGAGTGCGGGCCTGGAAGCAGACGTCCCGCTTCCTTTCGGCGGAATTTTCGCCGAGCCATACGCAGGTTTACTCTACGAGCGACACGACGCCGTTGCCCAGGTCGTAATACGCGGCGACAACCTTCAGCTTATTTTCTTTCACTAAACCGGAAATGACCGTGGATGATTTGCGCAGAAGAGCCGCTTGAATCTTGGCATTCGCTTTGGTCGCCGCCTCTAGGTTTGGTCCCGCCTGATCGACCGCCGGCTGGATATATGAAAACAGCGCGCTGATCTGGCCCGGAACCTCTTTCGCTTGAATCGTGGCTTTGACCGCGCCGCAACCACTGTGCCCCAGCACCATGATCACTTTCGTTCCCAGCACCGCTGCTCCATATTCCAGGCTCGCGATGATCTCCGTAGCGGCGAAATTTCCGGCCACTCGCGTAACAAAAATATGCCCGATGGTTTGATCGAAAAGCAGCTCGACCGGGACGCGGGAATCGGCGCACGAGAGCACCGCTGCGAACGGTTCCTGCTTATCAACCGTTTTCTCTTTCAATATCGAAAGGTCATGCTCGCGAGAAGTCAAACGGCCAGTCGAGAACCGCTGATTGCCATCCATCAATTCTTGGAGCGCGGCATCGGGACTGAGCGCGGACTGTGCCAAAACCCGGCGCGGCGCCGCGAACTGCATTCCCGTCGCGGTCACCAGTCCCGCGACTGCTCCTCCTACGGTCATTTTGAAAAAACTTCGTCGCGAGGGATTTTCGTTCGGCACTTCTGGTTGCGGGCCGGCGAATAGAGATGTCATTTGTCAAAGCCTCCATTGAGATTACTGCGGAGAGTACGCCGCAATATACTCTGCGCGTGCACTCTCTGCAATTGGGCGTTTGGGCGGGCAGGCCCCTACCGCGTAGCTTGATTGTTTCCCTATGAACGCCGGAGGCGTGCCACAAGTTGGCCCAGCGTGTAAACGCGAAGAGTCGCGCGTTCAGACTGGCGAAATTCATAAACGGTCGTCGATCGTCTTGACTGGGAGCTCCGTCCTAAGCGCCGTAGGTGCGGCACCTAGATCCGCCTCGTTTTCTGGTCTGGACCTGCCGCGCATCTGCTCCAATACATCTTGGGTCCTTGCGGTCAATACTCTTGTGCCCTACAAACGCCGGAGGCGTGCCACAAGTTAGCCCAGCACGTAAACGCTAGGGAAAATTGCGAAGAAGAACAAACGCCGTAGGTGCGACACCTAACCAAAAACAAATTTCGGATCAAATTCCACCCGGTGTTTTTTCAACAAGGCGAGGAACTCCGTATCAAAGCTCATCTTCTTGTGATGCGCGGACTGATTCTGAATGTAACGAACGACCGCCGGAACCATGGAGCTACTCACACTGAACGCTCCGTATCCCTGCTGCCACGCGAATTTGCATCCTTCTTCGTTCGCCCATTTTGAGGAATTCGATTTGATAGTGAGAACGGCCTTGGCCACTGCCAAGATCGGCGGAACTTGGATGAGGAAATGAATGTGATCGTCCATTCCGCCAACGGCGTGAACAAGAATTCCAAGCTTTTAGCAAATCCCTGCTACGTACGCCCACATATGCGGCTGCAGCGCTCGCGGAATGGCTTTGTGCCGATCCTTCGTGCTGAACACAACATGAATCACATTTTGAGCGTATGTGTGGAACATGTGCCGCACCTCCGGCGCTGGATATCTTTATACACCAGCTACCCAGCGCTCACGCACTGGGCTAACTTCTGTCGCGCCTACGGCGCTTAGGACAGAACTCCCAGTCGCGCAGACCGATCCGCGGACGCGAAAGCGCTTTATCAGCCGGCAGGTCCGGCCTACACCGGTTTCATGTCGTGCACATCCCGCCGAAGAAGGAACACGAACAATGGCGTAAGCTGGCCGCAAAGGCTTAGGTTCTCAACGTAGCGAGCGGGAACAGATGAAAGACCTTAGGCGCTTGTTCTGCCCTCTACTTTGCACGCCACCAGTCTCCCTACACAGGCAGGCACGGCCGGTGAGCGACCGTTTCGGTCTGCACCGGAGGAAATTCCTGTTCGGAATAAAGCACTTATACAACGCCCCTTTTACTATTGACTTATATTAACTCATGTGTTAACATCGTTCGGCGCTTTTGACTCGCGATGAGGAGGCGATATGTATGACGACGCCGAACTTCGGCGTGCGGGGGCGTTTCTGGCAGACCCCGAAAAGAACCTCGCCCTCCCGCTGACCAATATTGCCCCCAAGCCTCTATCTTTATCCGCTCGCAACAATGAGCAATCCAAAAACCCTCAGGAGACCCACGGTGCCCCTCTCATCGAAACCCCTCGCATTTCTAATCGAGAACCCTTGGGATCAGAATCCCTTCCAACTCGCTGATAACAAAGAAAACCGTCCCGTTCTAATCGAGAACTTTGAACCAAACGGCGCTCGTGTTTTTGCGCCTCCTCATGCGCAACAAATCGCGCCCGCCGACACTGCCCAGCCCCAATTCGCCCCATTTCTAACCGGTTCTGCACCACAAACAGAATTCGATGTAACTTACTCAAAACAAACGCTGGGAAAATTTCTAACCGGGGCCAGAACAGCGATTAAGATTTTCAAGCTTTGCGCACGGCGAACGCAAAAGCTTACCCGCCGTGGCGGGTACAAGCGGTACATGATCCATCGTTTGTGCGTTCGCTCCGAGACCCACGATCGCGCATTTCTACCCGGTTCTGGCTCACAAGTAGAAATCGACGTAACTCACCCAAGACAAACCGCTGGCTCATTTCTGCCCGGGGCCACGACCGCGCGTTGTCTCCCGCGCGAGTTGCACACTTTTTCGTCCGCCAGACGCTACCGATGGCTTGCACCTCTCCGCGGAACGCGGAGCACGTCCAACGGACCGCAGGCCATTTCCGTCAAAACATTGACTCTCGCCTCCGCCTGCCTCAAGATGGCGGCCAACTGAAATGATTCGGCTCGAACGAGTGACCAAGCAGTACGACTTGCCGTCCGACAAGGGCGGGGAACTTGTCGCTGCGGACCGGCTGGACCTCGACATTGCCGACGGAGAGCTTTTCGGCCTGATCGGGCCCAACGGCGCCGGCAAAACCACCACCTTGAAAATGGTTTGCGGCCTGCAAGTTCCCACCGCCGGACGCATCACGGTGAAGGGAATTGACGTTCAGCTCCAGCCCGAAGAAGCGCAGCGCAACATGGGCTATCTCGCGGATTTTTTCTCGCTCTACGAGGACTTGAAAGTCTGGGAATATCTCGACTACTTCGCTCGCGCGTACAAAATGGAGCCTTACGAAATTTCCACGCGCGTGAACGACGTCCTGCGCCTGATGAATCTTGAATCCAAGCGCGACGACTTGATCCACGGCCTTTCGCGCGGAATGAAACAGCGCCTCGGAATCGGCCGCGCCATCATTCACAACCCGCCGCTGCTGGTCCTCGACGAGCCCGCCGCGGGACTGGACCCCAAAGCCCGCGTCGAATTAAAAACTTTGCTGAAAAATCTTCACGCTGACGGCAAAACCATTTTCATCACTTCGCACATTCTTTCCGACCTGGAAGAAATCTGCACGCACATTGCCATCATGGAAAAAGGACGCTTGCTGCGCATCGGCACTCTCGAAGAAGTGATGCGCGAGGGCACGAGCGTTCGCCGCTATCGCATCAAACTTGCCGCGCCGGGATTTGGTCTCGCAATGTGGCTCGCCGGAAGGCAAGGCGTCACCGGAGTCGTCTCCGAACCTGCCAGCGCGCAATTCGTTCTCGATGGTGGTGACGCCGAGCTAGCGGAATTAGTTAAAGACCTCGTAGCAGCGGGCGCGCCCGTCTGTGGCGTTAATGAAGAAGTGGAAAGCCTCGAACGCCTCTACTCCCGCATTTCCAGCGGAGAAGTGATGTGACCGCACCCTGGTCCAACCCCGAACTCCTGCGCAACGCCCGCATCCAACTGCGGCCCGGCCGCGCCATCGCCGCGGCAATCATCTGCGCCGCCATCTCGCTGACGATTTGGTATTCCTTCGAGTCCCGATCGAGGGCTCAGGCTGTCGCCGTTGACGCAATCGAGATGCTCAAGTTCATCCTGCAAATGCAGGTCTTCGTACTGCTAATCGGCGGCGGAACCTACGAGCTGCTGACGGTCCACCGAGAAAAAGAACTGAACACCTTCGACTATCAGCGCGTTACTCGTCTCACGTCGCTCGAGCTTGCGCTCGGTAAACTTTTCGGAGCGCCGATTCTGACCTACTTCATCGTTCTGTGCCTCATGCCCATCGCCATATTCGCTGCAGTTCTGGGGCATGCTCCGGTTACATTGGTTGTGGAGGCATACGTTATTCTGCTGGTTGGTTGTGTTGCGTTTCACCTTCTCGCGCTACTGATCTCGACGACGTTGGGACGTGGAGTCTCTGCGATAGCGGTTCTGCCGTTCCTGGTTGTGGTGGCATTTACGTCTGTCGATTTTTCCACTAGCCCCGACAACAGTCCGTTTTCATCGACTTGGGCGCTCCATCAACTCAATCCCTTCGCGGCAACTGCGATGTTTCAGGGCGACACGCCGCGAGGTCTGAGCGATCTTTTCTTCGGCGTTTCCGTCCCGCACTTCGCCGTCCTGATGGTGATTTACGTCACGCTCATCGCGTGGTTTTTGCTCGCCATCGTGCGCAATTTGAAGCGTGATCCCGCGGTTTACGAACTTTATTCGCCGCTTCAAGCCTTCGCCTTTGCCATTTATTTGAATGTGTTGATGCTCGGCTTCTTCAATTGGAAAGCTCCGCTTGGCCCGCCGATCATCGTAGACGGTCAGATAACAGGTTTTAACGCGTTTCCCGCTCGTCCAATCGAAGCGATGCTTCTGATCAATAGTTTCTGGCTCTTCGCGTTATTGGGATTGGTTTTACTGCGCAATCGCGAACTCGTGCGCCAAAGAATCCAAGTTCTGGGTGACCGCGCGGCTGGCTTCTGGGCCGCGGGTTGGCCTGCTCCGTATGTGCTCGCGGGCATGATCATCGCGGGGCTTGGGATCCTGGAGCTAATCCGCGTTTACAGAAATATCTCAGGCAGCGATTGGGATTGGGGACTCGCGTTTGTAAGCATCGCCTTTTTCGCGCTTTGGCTCGCGCGAGATTTGCTCTATCTCCAGTGGATGGGTCTGCGCCGCACGCGACGCCCGCTCGCTTCCGCCATAATTTACTTAATCGTGTTTTACACTTGCACCGGAATTATTTTGGGTGTGGCTCGCGTTTCGTTCCGCCCGTCGTTTGCGCCGTATTCAGCAGCGCTGATCCCGTCCGGGGTTTCTTCGCTGCAAGTCTCAGATTGGTCGGCTCATTATCAACAATGGCTCATCGCGCTGGCGGTGCTCGCCGCGGAAGTCGTCCTCTTCGCAATCCTGCACCGCCAAAAACTCCGCGAGTTCCTCTCGCCACCCGTCGCCGCCCCGGTCGTAGCAACGCGCAACCCCAGCCTCATGACCCGCTAAGATGACGACAACCCGACAAACTCCAATTTCGCTCCCACCTTCGCTAAATCGTTGAAACATCGCCAAGCACTCATTCCGGGCGCAGTCCGCCGCGGCGGACGCCCCTGCGGGAAAAAGGTTGGGCCGCACTTACGGCTGGATCAGATTATTGCGGATGGCGAAGCGGATCAGATCGCTGAAGCTGCCGAAATCCATTTTGCGCATGATGTGGTTGCGGTGGCTTTCTACCGTGCGCGTGGAGACGCCGATCATCGCGGCCGCCTCCTTATTGCTCTTTCCACTCGCCAGCAATTGGACCACTTCGAGCTCGCGGTTCGAAAGCGGAGCTTCATCAGTCGACGCGTTCGCGCCCGAGCCTTTGTTATCGCGAACAAAACTTTCCGCCATGGAGATTGCAAGTTTGCCGGTGAAAAACGGCTTGTTGTTCTTGATGTGGCGCACCGCGGACAGCAACTCGGAATCGGCGTCAGATTTCAGCAGGTATCCGCGCGCTCCGCAACGCAGCACTTCCCGCGCAATCTCTTCGGAAAAGTGCATGGTGAGAATGAGCACTTCGGTGGAAGGGGACTCCTCGCGAATCAACCGGGACACTTCCAGTCCATTTTTCTGCGGCATGGTCAGGTCGAGGACAACCAAATCCGGCCGGTCCCTTACGACCAGCTCCATAGCGGTTGCTCCGTCGCCCGCTTCTGCGCACACCTGCAAATCCGGCTGTGACTCGAGCAGCGCGCGCAGCCCGCGGCGCACGATCGGATGGTCGTCGGCTACGAGAATCCTGTACATTCTCGGCGCTTGTGGCGCTTGTGGCGCCGGTGACGCTGCTGGAGGTGGAGGTGCCGCTGCTTTCGTCATTTTGTTTCCCTCCGGCGCCGCTGTTTCGACCTCGTTCGTTGTTCAGCGGCCCGCCGCAGCCGCCTTGTCTTCCCACGACTGCGTTTCGCGGCCGGAACTCTTGCTGGACTGGGCCGCGTCGAATTGTGAGCCTTCCGTCACCGGCAGCTCAACGCAGACAGCAGTCCCGCGCTTCAGCGTGCTTCGTATGTCGAAAACTCCGCCGAGCTGCTTCGCGCGTTCGCGCATCCCCGCGATGCCGATACCCAAAGGGGAATTCCATCCGGTTGCCGATGACGGCGGCGCCATGCCCACTCCCCGGTCCTTCACTTCCATATGAACTTTGCCATCCGCGCGCACGAGACGAATGGTTGCGGTGCGGCTTTTGGAATGGCGGTGAACGTTGGTAAGCGCTTCCTGTACGATTCGGAAAATTGCGATTTCCGTTTCTTTCGGCAAACGACCAAAGTCCCGCCTGATACTTACTTTCACCTTGATTCCGCTCCGCTCCGCAAATCCGGACGCGTACCATCGCAGCGCGGAAGCCAGCCCCGCTTCTTCCAGCAGCAGCGGGTGCAGCAGGTAAGAGACGGTGCGAACCTGCTGGATCACGGAGTCGGCGAATTCGCGCGCGGATTGCAGAAACTTGCTGCCGATTTTGTTGCGCTTTGGCAGCGTCTCACCCACTCGCGCGAGGGACATTTTCATCGCAGCCATTTCCTGGGAGACGGTTTCGTGCAACTGCTGCGCCATTCTGCGCTGCTCTTCGTCGCGCAAGGTAAGCAGCCGGTCGGAGAGAAGCCGCAAGCGCTCCTTCGCGTTCACGCGGTCGGTCACATCTTCGGTCACTCCGGCCACACGGACTACGCGTCCTTCAGAGTCACGTAAGGGAAAACCTCGAGCGTGCAGATAGCGCTTCCCGCCTTTCGGCGAAAAGTATCGCAGGTCATGCTCGAAAGCC
>Ga0209330_1000173_pt1 | contig 31815 bp, 31 predicted proteins | sample JacPinW_OM2H0_O3_FD_187969 | JGI IMG/M metagenome (GOLD analysis project Ga0209330, IMG submission 187969) | Forest soil microbial communities from Algoma, Ontario, Canada - Jack Pine, Ontario site 1_JW_OM2H0_O3 (SPAdes) (version 2) | ecosystem: Environmental > Terrestrial > Soil > Boreal... | reverse complement strand
CTTCCTAATGCCCTACCGCTCCAGAGAACTTGTTGTGCGCGCCCGTGAAGCTGCGGCGCTATTGCTGGCCACGCTCGATCGCAACGAGATGGTCCCGCGCTTTCTTGACATGTACGCAGCCGAAAATCGCCGGCCGGGACGCGCCGACCAGCCCGCGCATTATCGCGAGCAGCTCGAGACGATCCGGCGGGAAGCCATCCTCGCAATGGTTCTGCGGGCTGCGGACGTTCTGCCCGCACGATTGAGAGTGCGAGTAAATATTCGCGAGCCTAAGCGCGCCTCCAACAAAAGAAGCAAGCTTAAGAAAGGGCGGAAATCGGCGAAGGTCAAACAGGCCAGGAAGTCGCGTCTCGATCTCGCCATTCCATTGCTCGACCTTTTTCGGGAAGAGTTTTTCGTGGCGCTGGGCCAGGCCCTGAATTGGAGCGATGAAGACGCCCAGGAATTTTGGCGTGATCTTGAACTCTACGAAAGTCTCACGAAACAAGAGCCGCGCAGGCAAGCTGGCCGCACGACCCGCGCTGTTGCCTCAGGTCCTTTCGTGGACCGTACCGCGCTGCTGCTCGACCCGTCTTTGATGGAACAAGCCCGTCGCGCGGCTGGAAAATTTCAGTTGGAGCTGAACTCTGCAGCCGACAGAGCGCTGCACAAAGTTTTCTCCCGCCGCCGCGGGAACTAGTATTGCTCGCGCCGTTTACGGCCGCGCTTCCAGTACGATATTGAACGGTGTCTCCGCGGCGCGGCGCACGCGAGTGAATCCCGCGTCTTTCAAAATCTTGGAGAGTCTTCCCTCTCCGGCTTGTGCGCCCAGTCCAAGTCCCACTTCCTGCGAGAGCGAAGCCGGAGTGCAAAGCATAGTGGAAGCTCCATAGAAGACGCGCCCAATGGGATTCAGATTGTCTTCTAATTTGTCGTTGGCAAACGGTTCCACGATCATCCACGCGCCATTTGCATCGAGCGATCCCAGCACGTGCCGCGCTGCACCTTCGGGATCGCCCATGTCGTGCAGGCAATCGAAGAACGCTACCAGCTGATAGCCCTTGCCCGGAAATTCCTTTGCCTTTGCGATCTCGAATTTCACGCGGTCGGACACGCCGGCTTTGGCAGCCGCTTCCCGCGCCAATTCGATCGACTGCGGGTGGTAGTCGAAACCCACAAACGTCGATTTAGGAAAGGCCTGAGCCATGAGGATGGTCGAAGTACCCAGACCGCAGCCGACATCTGCAACTTTTGCGCCCGTTTTGAGCTTTGCTTCCGAGTCGCCGAGCGCCGGAATCCATTCGTTGATCAAGTGCGCGCGATAGTTGGGACGGAAGAATCGCTCGGTGGCGGCGAAGAGCGAATGGTGGTGCTCATGCCAGCCGACGCCCTTCCCGGTACGAAAGGCCTCTGAAATTTTCGGTTCGTCTATGATGCAAGCGCTTACGGCCTGAAAAAAGCCTGGGAGGAAAACGGGGCTCTGTTCATCCGCGAGCGCCATAGCTTGTTCAGGCGGCAGCGTGAACTTTTGGGACGATGCGTCGTAGGTGACAAATCCACCGGCAGCCTGCGCAGAAAGCCATTCGCGGACGTAGCGCTCCGTCGTTTTAGTCTTTGCAGCAAGCTCGGCTGAGGTCATGGGGCCAGCGCCAGCCATCGCTTTGTAAAGTCCGAGTTTGTCGCCGACGAGAATCAGAGCTGCGTTCATGGCTGCTCCCATCTCTCCCACGGCTTTCATCATGAATTCGTGAAGCTTTGCTTCGTTAATGGGCTGTGCGGATGTGGACATGACGTAACTCCGTTTTGGAATGTAGGTAGGAAATATCTGAGAACTGAGCGGATTTTATCGTTGCGGGTTCAGGCAAGTCAATCCGCGATATCGTGCAAGAAGCCCGTCAATTTTGGTATCCTCACGCCCGTGCAAGAAGTCTTCTACGTCCTCGTGATCCTGCAAATCGCCTTGGGAGTTTATTCTCTTTGGAATGGTTTCAACTGGATGCGCATGGTAAGGCAGAGGCTTGCGTCTCAAGCCGGATTTTACACTCCGCTCGCAGCGCTGATTTGCCCTTGCAAAGGAAACGAGCGCGGTCTGGAAGATAATCTTCTGGCGCTTACGCGCTTCGACTATCCGAACTATGAGATTTATCTGACCCTGGCAACGAGCCTTGATCCCGCGCTGAAAATCATTGAACGCGTGAAGGCTGCGAGCCAGCGCACCGTGCACATCCTGATCGCGGGACCTCCCGAAGATTGTGGCGAAAAGGTGTTCAACTTGAGCCGCACGGTTGAAGCGCTGCCCGAAAAATTCGAAGTCATCGTGTTCACGGATTCCGACGTGCGCCTTCCGCGCGGCTGGCTCACGAAACTTATCGCTCCGCTGCAGGACGCACGCATTGGCGCAACCACTGCATATCGCTGGATTTTCCCCGGCGCATCCGGAGGCGATCTGCTGGCGAGCGCCCTGGCATCGGCGTGGAATGCCTCAGTCGCTACTCTACTCGGTACAACCAAGGAGAATTTCTGCTGGGGAGGCGGCACCGCGATTCGACTCAAAACTTTCCAGGACGTAAACGTGCTCGAAGCTTGGAAAGGCGCCGTCAGCGACGACTTCGCTCTGACTTCCGCTCTGGATCAAGCAGCCAAGCCGATTATTTTTTGCCCCGAGTGTTTTGCGGCGACGCTGCATCCATGGTCCTGGACAGATCTGTTCGAGTTCACAAACCGGCAGATGCTGATTACGCGAGTGTATTCAAACCGCAGATGGTTGCTGGGTGGGCTTATGCATCTGGCCTACGCGCTCACCATGATTTACGCCCTGTTTGTGATTGTTTATTTGATGATTGACGGCGATCCCTGGAGCCAGATACTGCTTTTGGCCCTGGCGGTTCCTCTGCTTGCCGCGATGAAAGGCGTGGTGCGGATCGTGGCGATAAATGAGGCCATTCCAGAATGGAAGAACAAGCTTCAGGAAACCAGTTGGGTGTTCCTGGCGCTTGAGCCAATCGTCCCATTTCTTTTTTCCTGGAATTTCATTGCTTCGCTGCTTTCCAAGCAAATTCGCTGGCGTGGCATCCGCTACGAGCTTATCTCGCCCAACATGACGCGCATCCTCAAACGCTAGATACTTTTCTGGTTCGCAAGCTGGCGGATGAACTTAGGAACGCTGCTGCGATTGTTGCGGTGCAAATGCGCGCTGCACCCGGCATAGCAAGTATGCGGTTGCCGCGCCTGCCGGAATCGCGAGCCACCAGGCCGTATCCACCACAATCTTTGAGCCGTATGTGATGAGTCTGAGCACACGCAGCCCGTTCCCTTCTCCGACGCCGATTTGGCGTCCACACAGTCCAAGGATCGCGACAAGGACCGGCGCTAGAATCGCTCCAACTGCCGCCCAGTGACTCGGTGTTTTACACTTGAGAACCGACATCACCCGCCGCAACAGGAACCCTCCGGCCAACGCAGCCACCACACCGAAAACCAAACCGTAAAAATAAAAAAAGATAAGCGCAAAAACTGAGTGCGTCGAAAATGCATTATTCGCTGAAGTACCGAACACGTCCTTAGTCCAGACGGCGAGACTCATAAAGAAACAACCACAAATCCAAGCGGTAAGGTAATACGCCAAGCTGCCGCTTCGCGTCATATGCGGCGCTGGATATTGGGGAAATCGAGCCAGACCTTTACGCCGCAGAAATGGGAACCCTCGGTGCAGATGGGCGTCGAGATACCCGCGCGAAGGTGGCACGGCGGACCGATGTAGCGCGCCAGTTCCGGCAGAACTCCGCGTACTTGCTCTACTTCTTCGATCGACGCCTGATAGATTTCTTCCTGCGCATTGAAACAGGTGCGCATGGTCCACTTATGCAGCAAATGCAGCAGTGATCCTGTCTCTACCAACCGAATCGCCTTCGCATTCGGCAGCAGGTACAGCGCGAATTCGAGTGGCACGCCGCGGTCCAGCAACTCGTTCTTTGCCGTCCACGCTTCTTCCATCGCCCGCTCGTAGATTTCCATCGCGCGTGGGTTATCGCGAATCAACATGGGCGCGATGTAATCGGGAGAACGTGTGTCGGCCAAAGTCAGTAACGGGCGAGAGCCGGGAACCATTCGGTGCCGCTGGTCTTGGCTGTCGGCGGTATGGCTGATTTTTTTTGCGAAAGTGAAGTTGGCGTGTTGCAGCGCGCGCATCATAGGCGCATGCACGCCAATGTCCAGCGTTTCGCGACGGTATGGATTGCGCGCCGGATTGAGCATGCGGTCCAGCGCCTCTGTATCCGTGCATTCCGCAACCGTTAAGCCCATCACCGCGCGGTAGGCATCGGCCATTGCGGGAATGGCCCGCGGCGGATAATCAACGAGGCGCGATGTGAGTCCGGCTAGCTTCGCGTCAAATTCGCGCGAGAATGCTTCGCCATCACGTGCCGGACCATGCCATTCGGGCGGTTCGTCCATGGGCACATTATCGAAGCGATCGAAGAATTGCGGATCAACCTCACGGACGCGCGCCACCATTTCCCCAATCACATGCCGCGCCTCGGACGGCGTATCACTCGCCGCGTGCATCCGCCAGAGGCGGTGCAGCACTATGCCGGACAGCGTGTGGACCATGGTTGTGAAAGCGGCCACCGGTAGAACGTAACGCGCGACTTCGATCGCACGCTTTTCCGCCTGACGATCCACTTTTTGTACGCGCTTCGCATGAGACATCTCGCTGACGTGCCAAATGTCAGCAAGAATTTCGCGAGCGGTTGGCTGTAACACGAGCGTGAGCTCACGATAATAATTCCATGCCTTCGTGACGGCTCTTTCGTAGATCGCGCGCTCGGCCGCGCCGAAATGCTCGCTTTCCGCGGGCACGTATGCCTGCGCCCGATCGAGTCGCACGTAACGCTGGCTTTGCTGCTCAGAGTTATAGAACGGGTGTGCGTGAAGCAACGACCAGACAAACTGCCGGCTGATATTTTCCAGCCCGAATTCGAAATGAGCGTGCTGAAATACCGTGTGATGTCCGCCGTAGTAGGTCGCCGATCCGATGGTTAGGCGCTGCTTGTCGGTGATTTCCTCCGAGCCGATGAGGCGCGGCGAATAGCATGTGCGGGCCGCCGCGATGGCTGAGTCAAATGGATGCGCGAAATAATTTCGCAGCGTCACCCGAGGAGCGGCGGTTTCCACTTGCGACCCTGAAGGAACATCTGAAGATGGAAATAATTGTGTCGCCATTTTCTGCAGGCATTGTACACCGGACGGAAGCTAGTTCACTTCAGAGGGCACATTAAAAAAGCCCCCAGGTTTTAGCCTGGGGGCTCTTGCGGTGCCGTTACGAGTTGCGAAAAGCCGGCTACTTCTTCAGCGAGGCTGCTTTGTCCGCGTATTTCTTCTGAAACCGCTCCACTCGGCCGGCCGTATCGATCAACTTCTGTTTACCGGTGAAGAATGGGTGGCAGTTCGAACAGATTTCAACGCGGATCATAGCGCCCTTAATCGTTGAGCGAGTATCGAACGTGTTGCCACACGCGCAATGCACTTTCACCGCGTGATAATCCGGATGGATTCCTTCTTTCATGGGACGCTCCTTTCAGCTGGCCGGTCTGCGGGACCCAAGAAGCTTAGACACACGGTCGCGTCGCTAGGTCAGCGGGAACCTCAATTATATGGCATTAGCACAGGTTTGCCAACCTGCGACGCGGACATGGCGAATCGAGCGAGTTGCATTCACTGGTTGCGGATGCTCGCCTGAGGGCTAAGAAACGAATGAACAACCGACGCGGTCGCGCTCAGAGCCCAGCCTTTGCGTGTAGGATTTGCGCAGAATTACGCGAACCGGCGGCAGGATCGGGACGTGCAAAATTGCGCTGAACTGCTCCGGCAGCTCTAATCCCTTTTCGAGCAGTAGGGCCACGCCGCCGTAACTTAGGTCCACCAAGGTTGCCGTCTTCTTGTCAGATTCCGTCAGTAATGCGTAGGCTTTCGTTCCAGCCAGCGACACACGTTCCCATTTGCGTTTCTCAGTTCGGGGTGACGCGGCTGCAGGCGATTGCGGCGGTTGAGCCTGCACTGTCCGGTCGGGACGTTGCGACGCGATTGAATTCTCGCCGGGCGAAACGCGATCGGCTCCGGGCGCAGAAAAGTCCGCCCGCGTCGGAAAAGACTCTTCCGCTCTCAGCCGTTGAGGAGTTTCCTTCGTCGAGCTCGAAGTTGGGTCATGCTTCGGTGCAACTTCAACTCCGGAATCTCCTCGCGTAGCTTGGGACGTCAGCGGAATCACGCGCGAAGTGGTACGTCCCGCATTTTTCAGTTCGTAGAGGCGGTCATCGGCTATCCGCAGCAGAACACTTTTCTGTTCGCCATCGAGCGGTTGGACGGCGATTCCGAAGTCCAATGTCACGCCCGGATCCAATTTCAGAGAAGCAACATCACCCTCGTACTGCGCGCGAACGCGACGGCAAAGAGTGGTGGCTTGCTCGGAATCTGTCTGCGGCAAAAGCAGCGCGAATTCGTCTCCACCAATGCGGAATGCGAAGTCGGACGCGCGTAATGTTTTCCTCAAGGTAGCTGCTGCGAGCTGCAATATCTGGTCGCCTTGTAAGTGGCCGTGATGATCGTTCACTTCCTTGAGCTTATGCACGTCGAGTATCACGATAGCCAGCTGATGCCCGTACCGTTTCGCGCGATTCAGTTCCTTATCGCAGTATTCATCGAAGAGGCGGCGATTGTATAAGCCCGTGAGCGCGTCGGTGGCGGCATTGATCTGCAGCTTCTTGAAGTCTTCGTACTCCATCAGGATCGGCACGCGCAGAAAATTAGTGGAAGCCAGTACATCCACCATCGCTGTTTTCAGCGAGATTTTCTTTCCGATGCTTTCAGCTAGCTCCCGCCGGCGCAGTAATATCCGTTCCCAATATTCGTTGCTTTGAGTTTCGGCGAGATCGATCTGTGCGACCGTGCGGAAAAATTGCCGCAGAAATTGGCCGCGCACCGCATCATCGAGGCCCTCGAGGGTTTCCGCGAGTACCTCAAGGTACGAGTCTTCCGCCGAAGGCTGTGAATGCAAAGGGTCGCCGGGCTGGGGCATCAGTGAGTTCCGGAAAATGACTATGGTCTTCCCTGAACAGGGGCCACTGCGGGGGCACCAGATTTAGAGCAAGAGACAGCCCAATCCCTGACAAGAATACCCAAGAAAGCTACGATCTCTAAGTTGCTGCAGGAAATAAAATTACACGGCTCTTAGCCCAAGTCAATGGCGAACTGAAGGGGAAAGTCCTGGAGGTGTGCAAAAAGGATTCCACTTTGTGGTACGGCTAGTTCTCGCATGTAGGGGCATGAGGAAAACCGAGCTTCTGTGGAAAACCATGTGGAAAATGTTTAGCCAATCGGTTTCAGAAATTCGACCCCTACAAGGTATACATCACCGGCCTGTTGTAGTCTTTTAACCCGTGCTTGAATCGGCGGCATGCCCGCGGGGATCAATCCGGAAGAAGTAATCGAGGGAGCGGGAATCGTGAGAGTGATAATTTCGTTCACGGACAAGGAGCGCGGAGACGTTATGAACGCGCCTAACCCGCTGATATCCAATGTCTTGGCGAGCTCAAGGAACTGCTCGGCATGGGCGTCTCTGCCGCGAATGAACATCGGTACTTGGAGATGGATGCGCTGAAACCGTCTCCGCTCTTCGTAGAGAGGTGACATGCTCACCTTGTGGTGAAGAAGATTCTCGACCGAGCTCATTAGTACCCCAGTTTTAGTACTCTCAACAGTACGCAATTTAATGGCAAGTCTCGTCTTGAGACGCGCTTAAATACAAGCCTATTATATTCTGTCACTTACAAAAAACCCGTATCGCCGAATCTCTTGCCACCGCCCAACAATTGGGCAAATCTGCTCCATTCCTTTTCCAACTTTGTGCAAACTAGGACGCATTTACCATTGACTCCCTTTTAGCCCTTTGCGAGCATGAACTTCCACGAGCCCAGTCTCTTTCTTCATGGCGACAGCTCGACACAGGTGTCTTTGTTCCGCTCCCCTGGAGGGGATTTGACGAACAGCCTTACCACCGACCCGCAGGCAACCGGGCAGCAGGTTTTTCATCTGGTTGCTAGTTTATTGGATGCGTTTGATCGTCCACTGGTAGTCGCAGATCGCGCGGGACGAATTCTGTTTACGAACCTGCATGCTCAGGATCGGCTGAATTCCCAAAAAACGGCCTCGAAGCTGGAAGTGAATCTGTTCAGCGATATTTTGCATGCCGACCGCAAAGCCATAGTCGACCAACTCGAAAACGGCGAGCAGGAAGTAAATCTTCAGATTGATTCTCCAAACGGCCAGAGCCGCGCGCGGGTCCGCTGGTTACCGGAGCCAGACTGGCTTGTTGTTTACGTCGAACCAATTCCAGCGCAAGCCCTGGCCAACGAAGCGGAGATGCGCCAAACGGTTCAGGAATTGATGCAGGAGCGGGAGATCACGTATCGAAATCTGCTAGCCGCCTATTTGCGCCTGCAGGAAGTGAATCGCCAGAAAACGGTCTTTCTGGCGTCAGCAGCGCACGAACTGAAAACGCCACTGGCTGTCATGAAGGGCTACTACGATCTTCTTCTTTCAGGATCTCTCGGCAAACTCACCGAACGCCAGCGCGAGATGCTGCAGGAATCCAAAGAGAGCTGCGACCGCCTCGTAAGGCTTGTTTCCATGTTCCTGAATTATTCCGCGCTCGAGAGCGGAAAGCTGATGCTGCAGTTGCGCGACAATGATTTGCGCGACTGCATAAACGATCTGACCTGCCGCTGGCAGGACGCCTTCCAGCGTGCGAAAATACATCTGGAGGTAAAAGTTCATCCGGACTTGCCTTCTTTCAAATTCGATTATCAGAAAGTGCAACAGTGTGTGGCGAATTTGCTCGATAATGGTTTGAAGCATACGCCGCCGGAAGGCTGCGTTACGCTGGTTGCGGAGCCGCATTTCTGGGAGCGCCGAGTTTCGGAGGCTTCCCCTTCCACCGATCGCCGCCGCAACACCGGCATGCGCCCCAACAGCGTTCTAGTTTCGGTGACGGATACAGGCGGTGGGATTGCGGCTGAATTTCACCAGGAGATTTTCGAAGAATTCGTGCGCGTGGACCCCTCTTCTTCTGGAATGGGGTTGGGACTGGCGATCACGAAGCGCCTGATCCAAGCTCATCGCGGAAAAGTGTGGGTCGATAGCGTGCTCGGAAGTGGGAGTTCGTTCTCATTCCTTCTCCCGATCAACGTAGAGTGATTTAGAAGTGAATTATAGGAGCGGACTAGCTTCGTTCCCAGGAATATGCGACCGATGGTTGAAAAAGAAAAAATTCTTGTAGTGGATGACGAACCAAGCATTCGCAAGTATCTTCAAACGTTGCTCGAAGTCGACGGCTACGATGTGGAAACGGTGCCCGGCGGCAAGGAAGCGCTTGAAAAAGTGGGCGCCGGCCTCAGACCGCACTTCATTATCCTCGACGTGCTGATGCCGGAAATCGACGGGCTCGAAACGCTGCGCCAGCTGATGCAGGTGGATCGCACGCTCAACGTGATCATGCTCTCCTGCTCGAATGAAGTAACCACCGTCGTCGAGGCCATACGGCTCGGAGCGCTCGATTACCTTACCAAGCCGTTTGAGAAACCCGAGCTTGATGCCGCGTTCCTGAAGTGCCGGCAAAAGCAACAACTGCGCTCCGAAAATAAGGCGCTGCGGGAATATTGCGAAGCGCTCACCGAGGACCTTTCCTTCCTCGCCGCCAGTCCGCAGATGCTCAAGATCCGGCAGCAGATTTTGCAGATTGCTCCCGTGGACGTCCCCGTATTCATCAGCGGAGAGAGCGGAGTAGGCAAGGAAGTGGTTGCGCGGATGATTCACCTTCGCTCTACCCGACGCGTTCAGGCGTTTGTGAAGGTGAACTGCGCCGCACTTCCCGGCGAACTACTGGAATCGGAGCTTTTCGGTTACGAGCAAGGCGCCTTCACCGGCGCGGTTCGTTCCAAACCCGGGAAATTCGAACTTGCCAATAAAGGCACGATTTTCCTGGATGAAATTGCGGAGATGAGTCCGCATCTTCAAGCCAAGCTCCTTCACGTTCTGCAGGACGGCCAGTATTCTCGTCTCGGAGCGCGGGCTGTTGTGAATGTGGACGTTCGCGTCCTCGCGGCCACCAATATGGACGTCAAAGAAGCGATGCGCTCCGGCCGCTTCCGTGAAGATCTCTATTACCGTTTGAACGTTCTCTCCATTCATATCCCCCCGCTGCGCGAACGCACCGCGGAAATTCCTTTGCTGTTCCGCCACTTCCTGGTGAAGTACAGCGAGAAATATCAGAAAGCCGCTCCAGATCCATCGAAGCATTTGATTGAAGCCGCCCTGCGTTATCCATGGCCGGGCAATCTGCGCGAGCTTGAAAACTTTGTCAAACGCTATGTGATTCTCGAAGATGATGAAGGCAGTTTTCGCGAGCTGCTGGAAATGACGGGTCAGCAACAACGCTTGACTCCCCGCGAAGCTACTCCCGTTCCCAAAGAGATGGGCCTCAAGGCGCTCGTGCGTGGCTTGAAGGACGAAGCAGAGATGGAAGCCATCGCCGATGCTCTGGAGAAAACGAATTGGTGCCGCAAAGATGCCGCGAAGATGCTGGGTATCAGTTACAAAGCCCTGCTCTATAAAATGCGGCAATTCAATCTGGATTCTGGACGAGGTGCGCGTTCGGCTGCCGCCAAAGCTGCCAGAGAAGCAGCGGCGAAAGAAGCCGAAGCGAAGGAAAGCGCTCCGGTCATTCGCAGCTCCTGAAGATTCTAAATCTAGGACGAACGATTCACTCTGCGCGCACCAGTTAGCGGTCGTGATTTTCCTCATCGAACCGCCGTCGAAATCAGGGCGGATTTCGTCCACAAAATCTCTCCGGGCACCCGGTACTGCTTAAAAGCGTACTAGTCCTATTACGCCAAAATGTTGCATATGTAGGGCACATCCAAAGAAATACTTCTACCCACCTTCCGGCTGCTTGGTCTAGTATTCCGCTCCGGTAGCAGCTTTCACCAGTTTACGTGGCGTTAGTCACCGAGATCTCGCCCCCCAGCAGGGATTTCGGGAAGCCGTTGTTACTGTTTTCAAAGGATTTGCTCCGGACGCCACTTTGTGGCTGGCGTGCCGGAAAAAAGCTGCCGGCATTTGACAGCATACATTCGAATAAAAACACTTAGTGGACTTTGGAAGAGGGATTGCTACTCTCACCGACGGGGGATGCTGTGAATATCAAACTAATCCTGGAGTATCGCGCATGACGGAGCGTCGCACAGCACGCCGGTACGACCTTTCGCTGCCTGTCAGCGTCCGGCTTCCTATCAACCGGGAACCTGGAGCGCATGATGGTCAAACCCGGGATATTTCAACTCGTGGCGTTTACTTCGTCATGGAAAAAGACCTTGCTCCTGGCACGGAAGTTGACTTTACGCTTACTCTGCCGGCCGAGATTACTCGCGGTACCGAGGTCTTCGTTCGAGCCCACGGGCGAGTCGTTCGCGTTGATAAGCAAAAAGACGATCAGCGCGATTCCATAGGAGTCGCCGCTGTGATCGAGCGTTACGATATCATTCGCGGCGAAACAGCTCCGAATTAGTTTGGCAAATGGCAGCACGGGGAGATAAAGCCCCCTCTTTGTTTGATAGTTATCCCTTTCTCTGTGATGATTCCCGTATCATGAATACGTCTTCCCTCCTCGCAATGGTACGCGCAATTCCTTCGCTACATGGCACTCCAATCTTTCGGACTGAGCCCCCGAGTGGCAATTTCACGTTGCGTCTTGCAATTGTGCCCGGCGCGGGAGTAGGCTCGGCGAAGTTGCATCCGCAACGCAAGGTGTGGGAATCAGTGCTGGAGGAGCGCACATGAAAGTAGCAGACCTGATCGTCGCTCGTCGCGAAGTCTATTTTGTTTCTGAAGAAACCACTGTCCACGACGCTGCTCGCTATCTCCGCGAGCGCCAGGTTCGCGCTGTCGGAGTGTGCGATAAACAGGGCGTGCTTCTAGGAGTGATATCGCAAAGCGACGTTTCTGACAAAGTTGCCGCAGAAAATAAGTGTCCAGCTTGGATGCGCGTGTCTGAAATTATGACGCGTCAGCTGGTGAGCGCTACACCGGATACTTCGCTGGAAGACTGCTTGCGATTGATGGAACAGCACGGGATCTATCATTTAGTGGTGCTGGACAATGAAAAAGGTTATCGCGGAATGATTTCGGTAACCGACCTGCTCCAGTTGTTTGCTTCGGACCAAAAAGCGCGCGCCGACATGCTGGAAGCTTTGATATTTCCGCAGCGTTGAGCTGGCGCTTTAATCCGCTAGACTAGCTTTCTACCGTTGACCCTCCGGCCCCAGGATCGCGATATCGCGTTATTGCGAGTATCTTCTTCATCTGCGGGGCTGATGTCAGCAGCAGCCTATCTCGTTCCAAAATGAAACTCCTTTTAGGAACGAATTGAGAAACGCTGTTCCCGAAAGTGCCCAGGGTTTTCTAATTTCCGCGGCGCTCGAGTACTATGACTCTGTATCGATTGCCGGGAACGAGCTTCCCAAGTTTGGGGGCAACACGCTGAAAACAAGCGGATTGAATTTTGGTAGCTGCGTCATCGCCATTGCTCTCAAGACCTCCCCAATAGCGCGCTTTGGCGTTTCGTGTGCAAAGTAGATGCGGGGGCAGAATTCTCAGCCAGTTCTCAATCCAAACACCTGGACCTTCATGGCATCTATCGCGGAAGCAAGAACTCTACTTCAAACCCACCCTGTTGAGCTACCACCCGATCACGTGTACTTCGGGCCGTCGGATGCTATGCAGGCGGTGAGGCAAAAAATTGATCGCGCGGCCGGCTTGAATGTCCCCGTTCTCGTTTTAGGTGAGAGTGGAACAGGCAAGGAGGTCCTCGCGCGATTTATTCATGACCGTTCGCCGTGGCACGACGGCCCGTTCGTCAAAGTGAATTGTCCTGCGATTCCCGCCACTCTGATCGAAAGTGAACTCTTTGGATTCCAGAAGGGCGCATTTACTGGGGCAGATGCCGCAAAGCCCGGACGTATGGAAGCGGCCCATGGTGGCACTCTTTTTCTGGACGAAATCGCCGAACTCGATGCAAGCCTCCAGGCTAAATTGTTGCACGTCCTGCAGGACGGCCACTTCACTCGCATCGGCGATCATGAAGAAAGGCGCATGGACGCGCGTGTGATCTGCGCCACGAACCGCGTGCTCGCAAAGGAAATAGAAAGCGGCGGTTTTCGAGCCGACCTTTTCTACCGCATCAACGTGATCAGTGTCACGCTTCCTCCGCTTCGAGATCGCCGCGAAGATATTCCGTATCTGGTCGAATATCTGCGAGGCCAATTCAATCGTCGTTTCAAGCGCGAAGCAGGCCCCGTATCAAGGGAAGTTCTCCAACTTTTGCATCAACGCGAGTGGCCGGGCAATATTCGAGAATTGGAAAACTGCATGGCGCGTTATGTGATCCTCGGTTCCGAAGAAGCCTTCCACTCCGATCGCCACCAAAACCACGAAAAGAAGCCTTTGAGCTTCGCCTTCGAATTAAACGAAGACGGTAACATCCCCCTGAAGCGCATCGCGCAGCAGGTGACCCGCCGCATGGAACACGATGTGATCCTCAAAGTTCTGCAAGCAAATCATTGGAACCGCCGCAAGGCCGCCGAGATTTTGAAAATCAGTTATCGCGCTCTGCTTTACAAGGTCCGTCAGGCAGGCCTTCCCGCCAAGCGCCCTGCACGAAAGATCGCGGAAGTCCCGAACCCCGAAATGGCGCAGGTCGATGGATCTTCCCCGCTTGATTAGAAGTTGCTGCCGATTCATCTAGAGAAAGTGCCTGCCCTCAGACTCACCAATTGGCAGCGTACCCCATATTACTTCCGTTGAGAGCCAACCAATAGCCTGCACCGAAGCGGCACATTGGTCTTTCTGTCCGCCGCTCAGTGGTTTACGAGATAGTCATTTCGGCAAGCAGCGTGCACTTGATGCCCTTGAGATTCTGAAATCGAAAAACTCAGGGAGTTAGTTCCACTATGAAAATTATTTCTAATTGGTTTTTGCTGATCGCGCTTCTCTTGGCCGTTCCGGTCGCGTATGCAGACGGGGCTACAACAGCGGCTTTGCAAGGTTCTAGCGGCGAAAGTAATGGAAGTTCGAGCCCTTCCTACGGATTGATGACCGGGCGATCCTGGACCCCAAGTGCGACAACTCTGGGGTTCGACAATTTTCCGAACGCTAAACAGCCTGGCCAGAGCAGCCAAGTCAGTCTTCAGAATTATGAGGAAGCGACTTCGCGCTCGACGCAGTTCGCATCGCAAACGCACAGCAACTGGATTGCAGCGGGTGCGCATGCGCGCGAATTCGTAGCGGTTCCCGAACCAAGCTTGCTATTGATGCTTGCCGCTGGGCTAGCCGCAGTCTGGTTTTTCACCCGGCGCAACGTAGCCATCCTCCTTTGAATAGGAAATTCGCCTAGTTTCTCCTGCGAATCCGCCCCGACGGCAGTGAAGAGTCGCCGGGGCGTCGGGTTTCTCCTTGCAAACCCCCGCAAACACGGACGTTCGCCCTATTGATTACCCCGTATCTGTTATGAAATCGCCTGCGCTGTCCATCTTGCCCCTATCGGTCAATTCCGCTAGCCTAACCCCGATGGCAAAAGCTCCCGCCAAACCGAATTTGAAGGTTTGCCTTCTGTCGCCGCACCCGATGGTACTCGACGAGTTCCGTCGTGTCCTGGCGGACGCTGGCTATCAGATCGTGGCCCGACAGTTGGAGTCCATGTTGGCCCCGGATCTCCGCAATCTCGAAGTTCCTCGCGCTGCCGTATACGTTGTCGACGCTCATGCCGCCCGACAGGCAACCGGCGCGCTTCTTGCAAATATCCTGGATCACAACACTACAGCGCGTCTATTGGTCGTCGGAGACAATCTTAAGGAAGCCGAAAGCCACACTCTGCTTCGCCAGGGCGTAAAAGGCATTTTGAACTACGAAGAAGCCCGCGAGCAGCTTCCTCGCGCATTGCCGCTCGTCGCATCCGGCGGCTTTTGGGTGCCTCGCACCGTGCTTTCGCGCTTCGTGGATTCAATTCTGAATTCGACGCAGGGGCGCCGCTTGCGCGGAAATTCACCCACCGAGCTAAGCCGCCGCGAACAGGAAGTCCTTAGCGCACTGCTCGAAAATCTTGCGAACAAGGAAGTGGGTGATCGTCTGCACATTTCCGAGCGCACGGTGAAATTTCACGTCTCTAATTTGCTCGCCAAATTTGGAGTGCGTCGCCGGGCAGACTTGATCCTTCTCTGCTATCAACGCCGCGGAGTAGGAACTTAACCTCGTTCGTGCTTTGCGTCCTCAGATCCTCCTCGTCTTTGGTCCCTCCGCTTGAATTCAATGCAGACACTGATCGCTGCTATAATTCCGTGTTCGCGCTACTTTTCTGGAGACTCTCGTAATCCATGGCGACATTTAGCATTGAAAACTTCGGGTGTCGCGCGACTGAGGCTGACGCCGCCGCGCTGCGTCACGGCTTGCTCTCAAGCGGGTTGGTGCTCGTCGAAGATCACCGTGCTGCGGACCTCGTCGTGCTTAACACCTGCACCGTGACGGCCGCAGCGGACTCACAAACGCGCGACGCCGTACGCAAAATTCACCGGTCGAACCCCATGGCGCGCATCATAGTCACTGGTTGCTACGCGCAACGCGCTCCAGAGGAAATCGCTGTACTCGATGGCGTCAGCTGGGTGATCGGAAACGCGCACCAGACTGAAATTCCCAGAGTCGCCAGTGAATTAATCGGCCAATCAAACACAGAAATCGCCTTCGCCTCGCCCGCAACTGAGAAGGACTTTGTGCCAGTTTCGCTTCTTGCCGCTGACGAAATGTCCCTCGCTCGCGGCCCTGCCAAGATTCTAACCAGCGACATCTTTGCGCAAACTTCCGTACAAATCGCAACCGCAGGGATTGCTCACGGCGATCGCACACGGCCGGTCCTAAAAATTCAGGATGGTTGCAACAACCGCTGCGCGTATTGCGTGATTCCTTTCGTTCGCGGACGCAGCCGTAGCCTGCAGCCAGACGTCGTAATCGCAGAAGTGCATAAACTTGTCGCGTCCGGCTCGCGAGAAATTGTTCTCAGCGGCATCAATCTTGGTGCGTACGGTCGCGATCTCTCACCGCGGGCCAGTCTTTTCGATGTCGTCCACCGCATTCTGGAAGAAACTTCTCTCGAACAGCTTCGCCTCAGCTCCATCGAGCCGCAGGACGTCACCGAAGAGCTCATCTCCCTGATGACTTCTTCGGATCGCATAGCGCCCCATTTTCACGTGCCGCTGCAGTCGGGTTCCGACCGCATCCTTCGCGCTATGCATCGTTGGTATCAAGCAGATCATTATGCTGAGCGTGTGAAGCGCATACGCCGGGTGTTGCAAAGTGCTGCGATCGGTGCAGACGTGATCGTTGGCTTTCCTGGAGAGACGGAAGATGATTTTCAAGCCACCGTAGCCCTAATCGAGCGTCTGCCGTTCACCTACCTGCACGTGTTCTCATTTTCCGCACGCCCTGGCACGGAAGGCGCGAACCTTGCGGCGCCCGTCCCAGCCACGGCAATTCGCGAACGTGCCCGCACCTTGCGATCTCTCTCTCAGAGAAAATCGCGTGAATTTCGCGCTTCCCAGGCAGGACGCACTGTGCGGGCGCTCACGCTTGCCGGCGGCGGAGACACCTGGACTCCGGCGATCACCGCAAATTATTTGAAGGTTCGAATTCCCGGGCGCTTTTCCGCCAATCAATGGCACGAAACCTGCCTGTCTTCTGATGAAACTTCAGTGGCACGGCTCGTCCGGGCTAATTTTCAAGAATAACTTCGGCAAGCGCCAGATTCCCGCTGTGCGTAATGGTGAGAGAAATATTCTTCACGCGCAGCTCGTCCGCGATTCGTTTCGCTGCGCCCTTCAGACCCAGCGATGGCTTCCCACTCGGCTCTCGTATCACTTCGATATCGCGCCAGCGAACGCCTCGCCGCCAGCCCGTCCCCAGAGCTTTCATCGTTGCCTCTTTGGCTGCGAAACGCCCCGCATAGCGCTCGAATTTATTTCGGTAGCTCTCGCAATACGCCACCTCGCTGGGAGTATACAAACGCTCGAGAATGGGCGTCCCGTGCCGCAGAATGGCCGCCTCGATCCTGTCAATTTCGGCAATGTCCAATCCCAACCCGACTATCAACTCGTCCTCTCTCTGCCTCGTTTACCAACAAAACTAAATGAGCTAGTTATGCGAACCTGCATGAACTCGCGATTATACCTATAATGGATTTCGCGTCGCAGTCTTACTCCCTGTCGAGGCAAGTACGATGAATCCCGCAGTTGCAAAAAAAAGATCTTCTTTGCGAAAGCGCTTACGGAAAACTCCTCAATGGAGTCTGCGGAAAGCGCGTGGCTTACAGATCCTGGAAGCTCTGCCGCTCGCGCGACTCGATTGGATCGTGCATGGATTCAGCACACGTCCAGGAGGCATAAGCAAATTAGAGCGCAGCCGCGATGGCCGTAAAAGCTCTGAAAAGGTCTTGAATCTCGGTTTCACTGAATGGGACAGCCGCGAGCGCGTTCTCAAGAATCGCCGGAATTTCTTTGCGGCGCTGAATGCGGACAGCATGCGCGCGATCGGCCTGCGCCAAATTCACTCCGACGTCGTTCGCGTCGCGAAATCCGCGGACGCCGATTCATCTTCGGAAGCGGCCAAAGCTGATGCTTTGATTACGAACGAACCCGGCCTCCTGTTGATCGTCCAGGTCGCTGACTGCGTTCCTATCCTGCTTGTTGACAAAAAACGCCGTGCGATAGCCGCCATTCATTCCGGCTGGCGCGGTACGCTACAGCGCATCGCCCAAAAAACGCTCGGACGCATGCAGATGGAATTTGGAACGCGCCCGCAGGATGTAATCGCAGCGCTGGGCGTCGGCATAGGCCAGTGTTGTTTCGAGGTAGGACCTGAAGTTGCGACGGAGTTCGCGGCGAAATTTCCGGACGCGCAGGAATGGTTCCAAGGCCCCTTCGATTCTCTTGCTCGCGGCGATAACGATCCGAATTGGCTCCCATGGCTCACTATGCGGCCGCCCGGCCATCAACCGCCTGAGCCGCGCGTCCATTTGGATCTGATTGCCGCTAATCGTTCGATTCTGAGCGCAGCCGGTGTCCCGGCCAGCAATATTTTTTCGTCGAGATTATGCACCGCTTGCCGCACCGATCTTTTCTTCAGCTTTCGCCGCGAGCGCGCTACCGGCCGCATGATGGCCGCCATCGGTATTCGGTGATTCTAGCTAGGTGGGCGAACGATTCGAACAGATACTCCGCGCTGAATTATTGCGAGCTTAACGAAGGTCACACTCAGAGGTTCGCTGGCGTGATTTGCGAGAGGGCCGAATTCCCCGGCCCGCCGGAAGATTCCATCAGCGCGAGTTGTCCACAAGCCGCCATCACGTCCTGTCCCCGCGAATAACGCACGAAAGCTCGCACATCCTTATCCGCAAGAATTCTACGAAACTCCTCGATGCGCGATGGATCCGGCTTCTCAAACGGTAATTCCCCTGGATTCCACGGAATCAAGTTTACTTTGGCGCGCAGATTCGCGAGCAGTCTTGCGACGCGCCGAGCGTCTTCTGGCGAGTCGTTGAACCCCCCGAGCAGAACGTATTCGAACGTCAGATGTTCCCAGGGCCGCAGCGGATATCGCTCGCAGGCTTCGATCAGCTTTTCAATCGGATACTTTTGATTGATCGGCATGATTTTGTCGCGTTGCTCGTTCGACGATGCGTTGAGCGAAATTGCAAGTTTCGGCCGCACTTTCTCAAGTCCCAGCTTCTCGATGCCGGGAATAATCCCGCTGGTTGAAAGCGTCGTATGCTTCGGAGAAATGGCCATGCCGTGCGGATCGAGCAGGATTCGCAGCGCGGCAATTACCGCTTCGTAATTCAGCAGCGGCTCGCCTTGGCCCATCAGTACCACATTTGTTTGAGGTTTTAGCGCCATGCGGTTGTCTTCCAGCGCAACCAAGACCTGACCGATCATTTCGCCCGCATTCAGATTGCGAATCAGCCCCAGAGTCGCTGTTAAACAAAAATGGCAATCCACCGCGCAACCCGCCTGCGTCGAAATGCAAATCGTCTGCCGATTCTCTTCCGGCATAAACACCGCTTCAATCGTCGCGGGATTCGTATATCGCTCCGTGCTTCCCGCGGTTGCCGCCCCTAGGCTCAGAACGTAACGCACCGTTCCTTCACCCGAGCGATAAGTGCGCAATACTTTGGGCAATTCAATGGTTGCCTCGCGCGCGAGGCGCTCGCGCAAGGCGAGCGGCAGATTCGTCATCGCGGCAAATTCAGTTCGGCGTTCGGCGTAAAGGGCGTGATAGATTTGAGCGCCGCGATATGCGGGCTCACCCATCTTTTGCATGGCGTCGCGCAGTTCCTGCGGTGATTTTCCCAGCAGATTCACAGCATGCTCGCGGTTTGCGAAATCATTTCTGAGACCATGATAACACGCCGTTCGGCGCGGTTTTTTGCTGCCGTTCATCCGTCGCATTGCTATAATGACCGAATAACGCCGTTTTCAGGGCCTATAGTCCTCGCGCGGGAGACTTACCAATGGAAATGCTTTCGATCGACGAATGGGTAAAGCAGCTTTGCGCCATTCCTGAAGCCGAGTTTTCGATTCCGCGAGTCTTTGATTTCACCGCGCAAAAATCCATTCAACCCGATTCGCTTTCACCTTATCTCTTTTATGCCAAGAGCCACTACACGCGGAACTTGATCTACAAGTGCAAGTTGTTCGAGGTCATGGCCATTTGCTGGAATATCGGCCAGGTTAGCCGCATTCACAATCACCGCGACCAAAATTGCTGGATGGTGACGCCTATCGGCCGTCTGCGCGTGCAAAATTTTCGAGTCGACACTCGCGATGCCGCTCATTCAACTTGCAAGCTGGTTCCTTCCGAAGCTTACGATATGGATCCCGAGCATCCCGCGGTGGTGCAGCCTGAAGAGCCCGTTCATCAAGTTCTGAATCTTCCTGAATTTGGACAACCGTCAACCAGCGTGCACATTTATTCCTACCCGTATTCTTCTTGTGAGGTTTATTCGATCGATAAGGGAGTTTACGCTGACGTTCCACTGCACTATTCCAGCGAATACGGCAAGCTTTCTGCAGATGAGAAGCTGATGTAACAACGGGGTTGGGTTTTGTTTTCTCGCAAGTAGCTTAGAAACATTCGCGTCGCTCCCATAACATTTTTGTCCGCGCCGTGCCAGAATAGATAAAAATATGCCCAACACAATGCAAGTCGATATACCGCATAAAGTGCAAAAGGAAGTTTTCTCCAATGGACTCGTAGTCATCACCGAGCCCATGGAGCACGTTCATTCCGTCTCTGTGGGAATATGGCTGCGTTCGGGGTCGCGCCGCGAGCCGGCTGAACTGAACGGCATCTCGCACTTTATCGAGCACATGGTTTTCAAAGGTACTAACCGCCGTTCTGCTGAAGACATCGCGCGCGAAGTCGATAGCGTGGGCGGCATGCTGGATGCATTCACTTCGAAAGAAATGGTCTGCTTCAATACGAAAGTTCTCGACGAGCATCTTTCTAAAGTGTTCGACGTCATTGCAGACATGGTCCTTGAGCCGAAATTTGCCCAGGACGAAATCGAGCGCGAGAAATCGGTCATTCTCGAAGAAATCCGCATGACTCAGGACAATCCCGAGGACCTCGTGCACGAGCTCTTCACCCAGAATTTCTGGTATCCGCACCCGCTCGGCAAGCCCATTCTCGGCACTCCCGAAACGGTCGGAGCATTCTCGCGCGACACGCTGCGCTCGTGGTTTCAGGAGCGCTACTCGCCGAACAACATGGTAATCACCGCCGCTGGACACTTAAGCCATGCGCAGCTCCTGGACCTTGTTGCGGAACGCTTTGCAGATCGCCCAGCCGGTAAGCCCTGGGCGCCTGAATCCGCCCCGGTTGCCGCTCCGCACATCACTGCGCGCACGAAGCATGAACTGGAACAGGTCCACCTCTGCCTCGGCGTTTCGTCACTGCCGATGACGGATCGCCGCCGCTTCGGCGTGTCGGTACTAAACAACATTCTCGGCGGCGGCATGTCGTCGCGTCTTTTTCAGAATATCCGCGAGCGCAAGGGCCTCGCTTACTCGATTTTCAGCGAACTGAATTCCTATCGCGACGCCGGCGTCCTCTCGGTCTACGCCGGAACGTCTCTGGAAACTCTCGGGCAGCTTGTGCGTTGCGTCCTCGATGAATTTCGCAGCATGAAAGACGCACCGCCCCCGGAAGAGGAACTGCGCCGCGCCAAAGACCACCTCAAAGGCGCCACGCTTCTGGCGCTCGAAGGAACCGGGCAACGCATGAACAGCCTCGCTCGTTATCACATTTATTTCGATCGGCACTACACGGCCCAGGAATTGATCGCCCTGCTGGAAGAAGTCACCGCTGCCGATGTCCAGCGGCTGGCCCAGGAATTCTTTCAGTCCGATCGCGTCGCCGCATCCGTCGTTGGCAACCTCAACGGCTTCCAGCTAACCCGCGACCAGCTTGTCCTTTAATTCGTCACCTGAATTCCGCTTGTTGACGTGAGCGCCGCAGTTTGCCATCATCTTCGCGGTTCCTGTGCGCAGATCTTCGCGACGCGGAGCCTGACTGAGGGACGCAATCTCGTTTCGAGTATCCATTCTGGCGTCGGGAAGCACGGGCAACTGCACGTTGCTCGAGACAGGCCACACCACTCTCCTCATTGACGCAGGTCTCGGCCGCAAGGAAATGCTGCGGCGTTTCGAAGCGCTGGGCCGGCAGCGTCCCGAGCGTGTGGACGCCGTGCTGATTACCCACGAGCACAGCGATCATTCCAGCGCCATGGCGCAGATGACGCGCGAGTGGAAATGTCCCGCATATCTGACCGAGCTTACCCATCGCGAAATTTTGAGATTGTGCGAGGATGGCCCGGTAAGAAAAATCCAGCGTATTGAATACGTTCGTCCCGGCATACGCTTCGAAATCGGCGACATTGAAATAACGCCCTTCACTATTCCCCACGACGCGGCCGACCCCGTCGGTTATTGCTTCCGCTCGAACGGGATCAAGGTTGTAATCGTCACCGATCTTGGCTACATGCCCGAGCTGGTGAAGCAGTATCTGCGCGAAACGGATTTTCTGATTCTCGAATCGAATCACGATCTCGATATGCTGAAAGTCGGACCGTATCCGTGGTACATCAAGCAGCGCGTGATGAGCCGCACCGGGCATCTTTCGAATGCCGTCGTCAGCGATTTCCTCGCCGACACGGAGTTATTTGATGCGCGCCCGCAACATCTTGTCCTCGCGCATCTTTCCGAGCAGAACAACTCTCCCGACATCGCGCGCATTTGCGCCGAAGAAGCCCTCGGCCGCCGCCCCGGCGAATTCGCCTTCCACGGTACCTTGCACATCGCCTCGCAGCGCGTTCCCCTCGGCCCCTTCGATCTGTAATTTGCCAACGCGATTCTTGAGTTCCGAAGTACTGCCCTCGGACCACGCTTGATTTCGCGAGGCGCATATACTATTATGTAGTTACGATACCGCAGTTACATGTATGGAATTTGTTTGGGACGAACAAAAAAGTCGCCGCAACCTCGCCAAGCATGGCGTCAGTTTCGAAACTGCGAAACTCGTGTTCCATGATCCCCGCGCGGTAAGCCAGTTGGACAGAGTAAAGGATGAAGAAGAGCGGTGGCAGACATTAGGTCTTGCGGGCGGTATTTTGATTCTTCTCGTCGTGCATACTTATCGCGAGGAGAGTGCGAAGAAGTGCTCCGAATCATTTCCGCTCGAAAGGCGACCCCTCGCGAAAGGAAGATCTATGAACAAGGTGTCTAGAAGACAGAATAAGGAACTGGCGGCGCTTGCAGCCCTTCGGGACGACAAGATCGATTTTTCGGATGCGCCGGAAGTGCGGGATTGGAGCCGGGCGGTCGTGGGCAAGTTTTACCGGCCAATCAAGAAGTCCCTTACGATCCGTCTTGACGCGGACGTGCTCGCCTGGCTCAAATCCCAGGGGCGCGGCTATCAGACGCGGCTCAACAGGCTTCTTCGCGCAGCGATGGAAGGTGCCTCACGTCGCCGCCGAGCCTAGGCTGAGTTCGCTGTCGAGGATCGACGCAAGTGGACTGCGAGGGAACCGCTCGCATCAGGTATCATAACGCAGGGATTTTCCAGACCAACCGCGTAAGCTCAAGGAGCCTAAATTGATTGGACGATATACCCGCGCGGAGATGGGCCGCGTCTGGAGCGAAGAAAATAAATTCCAGAAGTGGCTCGACGTTGAGCTTGCCGCTACGGAAACGCTGGCGGAAGCCGGCATCGTTCCGCGCGAAGCCGCCGCAAAATTGCGCGAACGCGCGCGCGTGGACGTAGCGCGCATCAACGAGATTGAAGCGAAAGTTAAGCATGACGTAATCGCCTTCACGGTTGCAGTGCAGGAGGCCGTTGCCGATCCCGAAGCAGGCCGCTGGCTGCACTACGGGCTCACGTCGAACGACGTGGTGGATACGGCGCAAGCGCTGCTCGTGCGCCAGGCGTCGCGCTTGATCGAAAAAGATCTGGAAGCCTTCGGAGCAGTACTTGAACGCCGCGCCTGGGAGTTTAAAGACACTCCGGAAATCGGGCGCACCCACGGCATTCACGCCGAACCCATCACGTTTGGTCTCAAAGTGGCGAACTGGTACGCTGAAAATCGCCGTGACCTTGCGCGCTTCCAAGTTGCTGCGCATCAGTTGGCGGTGGGAAAAATTTCCGGCGCGGTGGGAACCTGCACGCACCTCGGCCCGGAAATCGAGCAGAAAATCTGCGAGCGGCTCGGCCTCGAGGTTGCTCCCATCACTTCACAAGTCATTGAACGCGACCGCCACGCGCAATATCTTTCCACGCTTGCGATTTTGGCTGCGTCGCTCGAACGCGTCGCGCTGGAAATTCGCCACTTGCAACGCACGGAAGTCCGCGAAGTGGAAGAGCCGTTCGGAGGCGAGCAGCGCGGCAGCTCCGCTATGCCTCACAAGCGCAATCCGGTTTCGAGCGAACAGATTTGCGGCCTCGCGCGCGTGGTGCGTGCGAATTCCATGGCCGCGCTGGAAAACATCGCCCTGTGGCACGAACGCGATATTTCGCACAGCTCGGTCGAGCGCGTAATTCTCCCCGACTCCACGATTTTGGTTGATTACATGCTTCACCGCACCACCGAAATCGTCAGCAATATGAGAGTGTTTCCGCAGCGGATGCAGCGCAATCTCGACTCTACAATGGGACTGATCTTTTCCGGCCAGCTCTTGCAGGATTTGGTGGAACACGGCGCGCCGCGCGAAGACGCTTATAAATGGGTGCAAGGCCATGCGATGTCCGCGTGGGAATCCGAGACAAGTTTCCGCGACAGGATCGCGTCGGATGCCAACATCCGCAAATTTCTCGACGAAAAAGCTCTGGCGCACACATTTGATTTGAAACGCCAGTTACGCTCTGTGGACGCGATTTTCCGCCGCGTCTTCGGCGCAAAATCTTCCGCTGCGAGCTAGCGTTCCGCTCGTGCCCCTTCGCCGGGCCGTTTGACCAGCTATTGTTTGGGGTTTTCTTCCACCGGCGTGGACGCGCCCAGCTTCACTTCCGAGGAGAACTTCTTGTAATCGCTGTAGCGATCGATCTCGTTCTCTTTCACTTTGAGGAAGACGAGGCGCGCGGAGGCGTGCACTTCGGAATAGGACGGCAGCCAAACCTCGTTGTTGACCATGGTCTGCTCGAATACCAGATTCGAGCCCTTCGAGAGCGAGGCGAGAATCCCTCCCCCGATTTTCACATTATCGTTGAATCTCGCTTCCAGGCGCGCGACATCGCGTGCCTGCTCGTCCACCCATAGAACGCCTCCGAGTTTCTGCACGATACTCTCGGCCAGTTTTTTTGGTTTGTAATCAGGATTTGGTCCGAAATCGAAAACGATCACTTCCTGGCCGCGGAAAAGCTCGCGCCGCGGATTTGTAAAGCGCTCTGCGCGAAGAAAATCTGAAATCTGAGCCTGTTCTTCTTCATCCTGTTTCGCTTGCTTTTTGGGATCGTTGTCGAGCTCGGCCTTCTTTTTCTTCTTATTGTCGAAATCCTTGCTGAAGCGCTCGTCTTCTTTTTTCTTTTCGTCACCTTCGAGTGGCTTTCCGTCCTTGGCGAGCAGATGGCGCACTTCGTCCTCGCCCACGTAAAAAATGTCATATTCCTTCACCGAGCGTGAAGTCACTTGCCCGTTAGAGTCGGTCTTTTCTTCTTCCTCGGTTAAATGAAAGGTGTACTGCTTCAGGATTTCATCAACTGTCTTTTGATTTTTGTCGATATCAAGCAGCAGTTTCACCACATCCGGCAGAGGCCGGCCTTCCGAGCGTGGAAAATCGAACATAGAATCCTGGACCGGCGCATTTACCTCCGCCCTGGTCACCGTGATTTGATAAATGTGGCCATCGCGGCGCAGCTCGATTCGAGTGGGCTCCAAGATGCCGTTTACAGGTTTGTAGTCGAAATAGTCGATTTCTGCTGCAGAGTCCGAAGACTGCGCTTCGCTTGATTGGGCGCTCGCCTTGGCATTGGCTTGCACAGGCCTCGGGTTCGGCGCCGGAACAATTTCCCGCACGATCAAGTGCGTCTGTGTATCGAAGAAGACATCGCGCGTAACGTGGGGCGCCAGCGAAAACTCCACGTGATATGCCTGGCGGCCCCGAACATTTTCGACGCCGGCGAATTTCTCTCCCAGTTTGTCTTTCTTTGCGCTGGTCAAATGGCCGTTCAAATAACGCGATGTGGCTTCCCACTCGGCCGCTTCAGCGCCGGTAAGCGTGTGCGGAGGGCCGGTGGAATCCTGGCCCCAGGCCGACATACCGTTATAGGCGGCCACAGTGTGTTGCGGTTCGATGACAATCTCGGAATAGAATTTGTTCGGAGCTTTGGTAATCAGCGAGTACGAGCCGTTCGTGTCCGTAGACTCTTCGCGCAAGTTGCCGGCGATGGTTAGCGACTGGACCTTCGCCAGCGCTTTCGCGCCACCTTCGGCGCGTAAATAGTCATCAACGATTTTCTGCGGCGTCTGTGCAAGACAGCCGGAGGAAACAGTAAGCAGCAGAACCGTGACGAAGTAAAAACGAAAAATGGCAGCCGCCGTTTTGACACTTCTATCACGATTAGAGAGTCGCAGCTTCATCGGGAAATCCACGCATGCACACTGAAACACGCAAAACGCGGAAAAGTCTCGGCGCGGTTTTTCTTTTCGTTCATAGCCCGTAGGCTAGCACAATGCTATTGGATGCGCTGGATGTAGCGGGCTTCCGAGGTGTCCACTTTCACTTTGTCGCCGTTGCCGACGAACGGCGGAACGTTGATGATCAGGCCCGTTTCAAGTTTCGCGGGCTTCATCACCGCGCTAGCCGTGGCTTTCTGAATCGTTTGTTCGGTATCGACCACAGTGAGGTCAACTGTGTCGGGTAGCAGAACCCCAATCGGTTTATCGTCGTAGTATTCGATCTTCACTGACAAATTGGGGATGAGGTAGTCCTTCGTATCGCCCACGATGTCATTTTGCAACGCAAGCTGCTCGTAGTCCTGGGAATTCATGAAATGGTGGCCGTCGCCGTCGCTGTAGAGATATTCGTACTCAATTTCGTCCACGGTGACTTTTTCGACGAATTCCTCAGCGCGGAACCGATAGTCCATCATCGAACCGGTGCGCAAGTTGCGCATTTTAGTTTGCATGGAGCCGCGCTTGTTGCCGGGAGTGCGGTGGTCTACGCTGTACACCACGTGAAGATCGCCCTCGTGCATGATGATCATACCGGGGCGCAGTTGAGTCGACTTTAACATGGATGCTCCTGGATTCCCTTTCCGCGCATTTACCGCAGCTTCAGACACATTGGCCCACTACTAGCCAGCGGAGGGTGTTTCAATCGGGCGGCGGATGACGCGAAACCCTAATCGGCGCAAATTGTGAGCGCCGCCGAAACGCCAATTATAGCGGTCTGCGCAGCCATCGGTCAAACTCCTCCGCGGCTTGCAGAAGGTTCGCTTTCGTCAGTTGCGCTTGGGCCTTGCACGAGCGGGGACGCCAAAAGAGCACCTAATACTGAATCTCGCCAAAAGTTTAGGTTGAGATTTGGGAACTTTTTTCGGTTTCTTAGTGAAGTCTGTAACAGAGCGTGATCCGTCGTACCTCGGCGAGCCGTGGTCGTTAACGCTGCGATCCTTGGCAGTTGCTCTAAGCGCAAGTGTCTCTAAAATGGTCGTAGCTTCAGGACGAGTCCGCGGTATTGTTGTCTCCCCAGCGCAGCGAGACTACAACACTGTCGCCCGATTAATTCTCATGGCAAAACACACTTCGTGGAAAACACGTAACAATCGCCTCCAAATGTGCATCTATGTGTGTGAGAACAGCGCCGGGGCCGCGACTTTTGCCCTTTTCTCGGGTTAGCTTCGGATGGGTTGGTCCCAGTGTATCAACTGAGGCGCGAAATCTCGCACTCAACCCGCAGATCGCGAGCGTGATAGACCGTCTTGTTACTTGGAACTCGAACAAAATTAATGTTAATAAAATAAACTACTTCGTCGTGATCAAAATTAGAGAAAAGGCCAATGGGAGGCACAAATGAAGAGAATTCTGCAAGTCTTAGGGTTAGCAGCCCTGCTGGCTCTGGCGTTGAACGCCGGGCCGGCTCATGCGCAGAGCACTGCGACTACTACATCTTCCGTTCCGCTGAGATATGACATCAGCAAGGAAGTCACCTTCAGCGCCACCGTTCAGAGCATTCCGTCGAAGTCTTCTCATAGCTTCACCTCGACTTCCGGCCTGATGCTCCAAACGGCCACCGGCACGGTAGAGGGCAGTCTCACCCAGTTCACCCTAAGTGGAAAAGAGGCTCTCTCGATTACAGCCGGCCAGCATGTCCAGGTAACCGGTGTGATGACCACGACGCTGCAGAACAAGCAACTGTTTCTGATTCGCACTATCGAAATCAACGGTCGCACTTATGCGATCCGAAACGAGCGTGGATTTCCGCTGGCCCATCCGGCAAGCAATGTCGTCACCGCGACCGAATCCAAAGGAGGCCAGCTATGAATCGCAAAGCTCTCTGGATCGTTCTACTGACCCTCGGCTTGACGTATGTGGCTGGCTGCGGAGGAAGCAGCTCTAGTATTAACAATATAGAAGTTACCATCAGCCAGCCGCCCCCAGGATTTGTGCAACCGGGTGCTCCCGCGGTACCAGTTACCGCTACCGTGACACGTGATCCCCAAAATGCTGGAGTGACATGGAGTTGCACTCCCGGCAACTCGCTGGCAACTTGCGGCTCGTTCGATCCCATGACGACGCCGAGCGGAACCGCCACCATGTATCAGCCGCCGCCCACTGCAGTGGGCGCCGTGACTATTACCGCTACCTCCGTTACGAATTCCGCGGCATTCGCAACCGCAAACCTGCAAATTTCAACTTCCGGCGGTATCGCCGGCAATTTCTCCTTCTATGTGAGCGGTTTGGATGCCAACAATGTGTACGCCCTTGCAGGAGCGATCACGATTAACTCCGATGGCAGCGTCACAGCAGGCGAGCAGGACTATAACAATGCAAGCAACATCACCGTATCCGACGACACGATTACGAGCGGAGTCTTGTCGTTCGATCCCAATCTTGGATTGGGAACGCTGACTCTAAACGCCACAAAGCTTGGCACGGAAGTTTTCGCTCTCAATTTCGTAAACAACAAACATGCGCTCATCGTTGAGGCCGATGGATTCGCAACTTCCAGTGGAAGCATGGATCTGCAGACCTTGCCGAGCACGCCCTCCGGAGGATTTTCGTTCACTCTTGCGGGTACCCATAGTTCAGGCGAGATGTTTGTCTATGGCGGCGTCTTTATGTTATCCGGGACAAGTCTGTCCAACGGCATCATTGACGCGAATGACGGACACGGCGGGATTACCAAGGACCAGGACTTTACCGGAACATTGATGTCGGCAGACACGTTGGGCCGCGGTACGGGTACGTTAAACAACACCATCGGCGGACTTTCCAGCTCGATTGCGTACTACGTGGTCGGTCCCGAGGTAATTCGGATAATCGACATGGACAAAAATGACAATGCGATCGGCTCTGCGTTCGGCCAAGGCGCAAGCGCAGGCACTTTCACCGACGCGTCCATTGGAAACTCCGTTTTCAGCATCCAAAGCAACTTTGCTGGAAACCTCTACGCCTCGGTCGGTCAGGTTTTTCCGTCGGGTGCTGACGCAGTTCCGGCGAACACCGTTCGGTCCGAGGGTACCGCCCCCACGAACAACTTTACTGGCGTTGCGGACGTCAACGAAGAGCTGGTAGGGTTCGCGGATGCGCAGCCAATCTCCGGCACGTATTCCGTCGCTACCAACGGATACGGGAATCTGACCATTACGCCCGCTGGATCTCTGGGTGACGTCAGCGTCCTGGGCATCTACGCGACAGACCCGACTCTAAACCTGAGTGATCCGAATAACACAACATCCCCCGGCTCCGGAAGCACTCTCGCGAGTGCCTTGGTCGCCGATCTTGATTTGAATCTTGCCGGTACTGGAGTTTTGGTCCCTCAAACAGACAACAGCACGGCAAGCTTCGCCGGCGATTACGCTCTAGGGTTTCAGGATTTCGTCAATACTGTTGCCCAAAGTGGCGAGCTCGATTTCGTAGGGAATGCCACGGCCACAGCGACGGCCCCCACACTCTTTGCGGGGAATGGGACTATGAGCGATCCGTTCGACCTGCTCGGAGGCGCTTCGTTTTCGCTGAGTGCGAGCTTCACAAGCCCCATTGCGCCGGACGCAGCGAACCTCGGACGCTACACGATAAGCCCGTTCAGCGTGACCGTTGATTCCGTAACGACGCCAGTCCCATACTTGGCCATCGTTTATCAAGCCAATGGCGGCCAGTTGTTCTTGATGGAAGATGGAGCGGACAATCAGGGAAGCGTGTTTAATGGGCAGATCCAGCAGCAGTCGCTTCCGCTTGGCGGAGATGCCAAAAAAGCCGCAGCCAAGAGCCCGCAAAAACAATAACCTATCAACTGACGGACAGTGGCACAGCCGGATCGATCCGGCTGTGCCACTCCGTCATTTACTTGAACCTTCGATTTTAGTAGCCCTCGCGACCTGCCCACAACTCTGCGTTGACGACGGAGATTCTCGCGTGGGGAAAGCAGTGTTGGTCCCGTTCATCGGTGGTCGGCTCGCTCACCTTTGTTCGCTCTGAGGCTGAGGTTGTGTTTGCGATTGCGCGCGGGCTTCGGCCATGATTTTCTCGATTTCGTCAGGGGAGCGCGGGAGTTTTGCGGAGAGCAGTTGGTTGCCGTCCTGGGTGACTAGGACGTCGTCCTCGATACGAACGCCGATATTTTCTTCGGGGATGTAAATGCCGGGCTCATCGGTGATTACCATTCCAGCTTGAAGCGGGCTGCGATCATTCACGTCATGGACGTCGAGTCCCAGATGGTGTCCCACGCCGTGGAAAAAGTAGCGGCCGAGCGTGTTGCCGTGCAGGTCGTGGCCGTGCGTGTTGATGTAGTCGTAGGCGACCTGATGAACGCTCTTGGGTTGTCCAATGAGGAGGGCTCCGGGCTTGATCGCGGCGAGCGCCGCATTCTGCGCGCCCAGAACGATCTCGTAGATTTCGCGCTGGCGAGCGGTGAACTTGCCGTTGGCCGGAAGCGTGCGCGTAATGTCAGCGGCATAACCGCCGTATTCGCCGGCCACGTCGATGACGACTACATCGCCGTCCTTTATTTCGTTCTTCAAGGCGTCGTAATGCAGCACCGTGGAATAAAAGCCGGCTCCGACGATGGGCGCATAGGCTTCGCGCGAGCAGCCCTCCATTTCGTGGACTTCCTTCATGCGCGCGGCAATCTGATATTCAAAAAGGCCGGGGCGCATCATTTTCATGGCGGCAATGTGCGCGTCCACCGAAGCGTCCACCGCTTTTTGAATCAAAGCGATTTCGCCGGCAGATTTTATCTGGCGCAGAGAAGCCAGCGCCGGAGCGATGTCTTCTATGGTTGTCTGCGGCAAGCTGTGTTGCACCCATTCGCTCCAGGTGGTCAGGTGCGGGTAGCCCTTTTCCTGCTTGGTAGGCAGCTCGGTGTAGAACGTGGAATAGGTTTTGGCGAGATTCACCAGATCCGCGCGCAGATTGGCGAAAGGCTCGACGGCCTGGAATCCCGTTTCTTCCGCAATGCCCGGATCAGTAGGCCCCACCTTGGGCCCGCCCCACTTTTCGTCGCTAGGATTCCGCGGAGGAAGATAGAGAATTTCGTGCGGGCCAGTGGAGGGATTGGCGTCGGGAGAATCGGGGATCAGAAGGAGGGCGGCGTCGGGTTCACTGTGTCCCGTGAGGTAGTAAAAATTCTCTTCCTGAAAGAAAACGGCGAGCTCGCCGGCATCCTGACGGCTGGTGTAGCCGAACAGAACGACTGGCCCCTTGATCGTGGAGCGGAGCTTCGCGCGTCGCGCCTGATATTCGGAGTTGGGCTGCCGGTATCGTCCCTGGGCGAGAAACGAACCGCATGCAAGGACCAGCAACAGCAGACCACAGCGTGTAGCGAACCCGCGAACCTTCGCCCGTTTCCTTTCGCCGGAACTTGGACCAATTCCTGATGAATTTAGCGATCCCTTAATGTGCATTCTGGCCCCGGTTAGAATTTTTCCCGACGTTTGTTTTGAGTGAGTTACGTCGATTTCTGTTTGTGGGGCAGA
>Ga0209330_1000172_pt1 | contig 31947 bp, 36 predicted proteins | sample JacPinW_OM2H0_O3_FD_187969 | JGI IMG/M metagenome (GOLD analysis project Ga0209330, IMG submission 187969) | Forest soil microbial communities from Algoma, Ontario, Canada - Jack Pine, Ontario site 1_JW_OM2H0_O3 (SPAdes) (version 2) | ecosystem: Environmental > Terrestrial > Soil > Boreal... | reverse complement strand
GGCGGAAATCTGGTAAGAAAGTAAGTACGCGAGCCCAGGGATTCCACTTTGTCCTGCACGAACTTGTTCAGGCCTTGAATAATCGCGGCCATGGAAATCACCGAAGAGACGCCGATGACGATGCCCAGCACGGTCAACGCGGATCGCACTTTGGACGAGCGCAGCGTGTCCATTGCGGCGAGAAAATTCTCCCGCGCCTGAGCGAGCGTCATGAGCGCCATCAGTCTGACCTCAAGGCTACAACCGGATCCAGTTGCGACGCGCGGAACGCGGGATAGATTCCGAAGAATAGTCCGACCGCGGAACTGAGGAACACTCCCAAGATTGCCACCCAGGTTTGCACCGAGGCAGGAAACGGCGTATACGTGCGCAGCGCCAGCGCCACCAGGAATCCCAGTGTGACGCCGGCAAAGCCTCCGACAATGCATTGCATGACGCTTTCCACCATAAACTGGCGCAGGATGTCTTGTTTGGTGGCGCCCACCGCGCGCCGGACACCAATTTCGCGCCGTCGAAGGGTCACGCTCACGAGCATCACGTTCATGATCACGATTCCGCCGATGACCACCGAAATGGCGCTCACCATAATGAACACGCCGAAAAACGCAGAGCTGATGCTGCTCCACAGAGCCATATAGCTGTCTTTAGTGCCGATGAAATAATCGTCCTCCATATTGCCCATGAGATGGCGGCGGGAGCGGAGGATCAAACGCGCCTGGTCCTGCGCCATTTCAAAATTGTGTTTGCTGGTCTTGACGTTGATCGTGATGCTCGAATTCACTCCCTGAAGACGAAGGAACACAGGGAGCGGAACGATGACGAAGTTGTCCTGGTCCTGGCCCAGGACGTTTCCGATCTTTTCCATAATTCCGATCACCAGGAATTCGTCGCTGCCGACGCGAATGGATCTTCCGAGGGGGTCCATGCCGAGAAATAGCTCGCGTACGATGGTGTCGCCGATCAAGCAAACGTTGGTTTTGTGCTCGGCTTCCGATGGACTAAAGTAGCGGCCGATTTCCACCGTTCGCGTGTCAATATCCGCCATGTTCGCCGATTGGCCATAGAGAGTTACGTCCTGCTGCTCTTTGTCGGCGAATCGCGCTCGAACGCTGGCGCTAGCACTGGCCCCTACTTCTCCGCAAGCGGTGCACCCTTCGGCAACGGCAGCCATGTCGTCGATCTCAATTTTCTTGTACTTCAGCGCTTTGATGATGATGGTGAAATCGGTCACCGCAAAGGGAGTTCGAGCGATTTGGAAGACGTTGGTGCCCAGGTTGGCGATCTTCTGCTCCACGTAAAGGTTCGCGCCTTGGACGATGGTCATTACAGTGATGAGCGTGGCCACACCCATAGTCAGTCCCAGCGCAGTGAGCGAAGCGCGCAGCTTGTGCCCGCGCAAAGCTTCAAAGCACTGCGCCAAATTGTCGCTGACAGCTAGCATTGGTAGGAGATTTCTACGTCTATCTTATCAACTCAACCGCGAATGTGAACTGTTGGTCGCTCAGCCAGCGGAAAACAAGTAACCGAGACCCCGCAAGGGCATCTAATCAAACATGACAATGAAAAAAGTAAAGCTCGGTTCGCAGGGCGCGCTCGTGTCCCGCATGGGGCTCGGTTGCATGGGCATGAGTGAATTCTACGGAGAGCGGAACGACGTGGAGTCGGCTGCGACGATATTGCGCGCGCTGGATCTGGGGATCAATTTTCTGGACACGGCAGATGCTTACGGAATCGGCGATAACGAGGAGTTGATCGGCAAGACCATCCGCGGGCGGCGTGATGAGGTCTTCCTCGCGACAAAATTTGCCAACGTCCGCAAGAAAGATGATCCTACGCACTGGTCCATCAGCGGCAAACCCGAGTACGTCCGCGCGGCGTGCGACGCTTCGCTGAAACGGCTGGGCGTGGATCATATCGATCTGTACTACCAGCACAGAGTGGACCCGCAGACTCCGATTGAAGAAACGGTGGGCGCGATGGCGGAACTAGTGGAGGCCGGGAAAGTAAAGTATCTGGGATTGTCGGAAGCGTCGCCTGCAACGATACGGCGCGCGCATAAGGTGCATCCGATCACCGCGCTACAAACTGAATATTCCCTCTGGGAGCGGCATGTGGAGAAGGAGATTATTCCGACGGTGCGAGAACTCGGGATCGGCTTTGTGCCTTACAGTCCGCTGGGGCGTGGCTTCCTGACCGGCACGATTACCAAGAAAAGCGACCTGGGCGCTAAAGATGCGCGCGCACAGCGCTACCCGCGGTTCGAAGGTGAGAACTTTGAGAAGAACCAGCTGCTAGTGGAGCGCGTGCGGGATATCGCCGAAAACAGAGGCGTGACGCCTGGTCAGATGGCGCTCGCATGGGTGCTTTCGAAGGGCGAGGACGTGGTGCCGATTCCGGGAACGAAGCGAAGAAAATATCTTGAGGAGAATGCAGCCGCAGCGGACATCAAGTTGACCCCGGGCGAGATAGCTGAGCTGGAGGCCGCAGTTCCGCAAAACGAAATTGCAGGCGATCGATACGCTGAGGCCAATATGAAGGCCATTGACCGCTGATCGTCGCCCACCGGGCGCACACCGGATTGAAGATCTATTGGTTGACCTTGCTCGAGTGTTACCCCGCCAAAACTCACTGATCTTTACAGCGAACCGCGCACACCGTATGCTTGCGACAGTAGAGTTCCTCGTAGCCAAGCTTGGGAGGACATGTGATCTGGATACTTCTAGCGATTGTGGTGCTGGCCGTGATTTTCGTCATCAGCATGTACAACGGCCTGGTCAGCCTCAGAGTACAGTGCGACAACGCGTGGTCCGATATTGACGTGCAGCTTAAACGTCGCTACGACTTAATTCCCAACCTGGTGGAAACGGTGAAAGGCTATGCCGCGCACGAGCAGGGCACGCTGGAAGGCGTGGTAGCAGCGCGCAACCGCGCCATGAGCACTCAAGGGCCTGCGGCTAAGGCGGAAGCGGAAGGCGTGTTGACCTCCGCGCTGCGGCAGGTGTTCGCCCTGGCGGAAGCGTATCCACAACTGCGCGCGGTGGAGTCTTTCACTCAGCTTCAAAATACTCTGAACCAGATTGAAGACAGTGTGCAGAATGCGAGGCGTTACTACAACGCAGTAGTACGCGACTTCAATACGAAAATCGCACAGTTCCCTTCCAATATTATTGCCGGCATGTTTAATTTTAAATCGCGCGAGTTTTTTGAGATCAGCGCGCCGGCCGAGCGCGAAGTGCCGAAAGTCAGCTTCGGCGGCGCGACGTCTTAGTCTCCGTGACAAGTCCTTCCAAAATGAAATATGGCCGCCTTCTCGCGTTTTGCGTGGCTGCATTCCTCGCTATGCTGCCGGCATTGGCCGCGTCTCGCCAAATTATTGTTCAGCACTTCGACGATGAGGTGGTGGTTAGCGAAGACGGAACTATCGACGTCACCGAAACGATCGAGGCGCGCTTCATTGGAGAGAACTGGCACGGCCTTTACCGTTCGATCCCCGTCGAGTACACCAACCCGCAAGGCGCGAATTACACGCTTTTACTCGACCATATCACCGCCACCGATAGCAACGGGAATGCGCTGAAGTTCGAGCAGAGCAGCGAGGGTCGCTACACGAAATTCAAGATTTACATTCCCAACGCAGACGATTCGACGCACACCATAATCTTCCACTATCGCGTTTTGGACGCGCTGCGATTTTTCGAAGATCACGATGAACTGTATTGGAATGTGACGGGCAACGACTGGGAAGTTCCCATTCAATTTGCGAGCGCGCACATCACGTTGCCCGCCGGAGTCACAGGTCTCCACGCCATCGCTTACTCAGGAGCCACAAATTCGCGGGCGCAGGACGCGGTGGTGGAAGTAAAGGATAATTCGGTCGATATCCACACTACGCGCCCGCTGTCATTTCACGAAGGGCTTACCGCCGTGGTCGGGTTCGACAAAGGATTCGTTCATCAGCCGAGTGCCGCTACGAAATTCGGTCAATTTCTTCGCAGCAATACTCCGCTGCTGATTCCGATTGCGGCATTCTTCATCATGTTCTGGCTGTGGTGGACGCGTGGACGCGGCCCAGAGCGCCAGGCGATCGCCGTCCAGTACGAGCCCCCGGACAAGCTTACTCCGGGGGAGTGCGGCACGCTGGTCGACAACGAAGCGGCCATGCGCGACATCACGGCGACGCTTGTTGATCTAGCCGTAAAAGGCTACATGACGATCGAGCAGAAAGACGAAAGCCACCTGCTCGGCCTGAGTCACAGCAAAGAATATATTTTCCACCTGAAGAAACCGCCCACCGGATGGACCGACGCGCGCACGCACGAGCAGCAAATGTTGGCCGCAATATTCGACAGTGGCGCCACGACGGACGTGAAACTTTCGGATTTGCAGAATCACTTCTACACGCAACTGCCCGCAATTCGCGACAGCATCTTCCAAGCGCTGATGCAGGATAACTATTACCTGCACCGGCCGGACACCGTGCGCCAGGGATATATCGGCGCCGGAATGGCCATCGGATTTTTGACGATAGCGGGAAATGTTTTTTTGGCCCGCGCAACAGGCATTGCTTCGTTAACATGGGTGATCGCCGGCGTTGCAACTGGCGCGGTAATTTGCATTTTCGGATATTTCATGTCGGCGCGGACGGTCACGGGGCAGCGCGCGCTGGAAAAAGTTCTCGGCTTCGAAGACTTTCTCGGCCGCACGCAGAAAGATCAAATCGATCGGCTGGAGAAGACTCCCGAGCTTTTCGAGAAGTACTTGCCCTACGCGATGGCGCTGCACGTGGAGAAAAAGTGGGTGCAGGCCTTTTCCGGTATCGCCATGCAGCCGCCGAATTGGTACCAAGGTTCCTACGGCGGTGGCTTCGTGCCCTATCTACTGGTAAGCGATCTGAACATGATGACGATGCAAGCAGGAAGTACGATGGCCTCTTCTCCTCGCAGTTCGGGCGGATCAGGATTTGGAGGGGGTGGCGGAGCCGGTGGCGGGTTCGGCGGCGGTGGCGGCGGCGGATTCTAGAATTCGCATTTCTTCCCACGTTTTGAGCGCTCTGAAATTTTCTTACATCTTGACTACGCGTGATTTTCTACCACGTGCCGGTCGGGGATAATCTCATCTAACAATCGCGACGGCAATTCCCGCATCCTTTCGTTCAGATATTCATCCAACCATTGAAGTCACAAAAAGGTCGCACGCAATTGTCCGGCAGTCTCTTACCAAATCAGAGGAGGAATCTCGTGAATCGATTAAATGGAAAAGTCGCCGTCGTTACTGGCGGGAACAGTGGCATCGGCTTGGCATCAGCCCAGCGCCTCCAGCAGGAAGGCGCCCGCGTCGCCATTTCCGGACGCAGCCAGAAGACGCTTGATGAAGCATCGAAAATTCTCGGCAAGGACGCGCTGGTGGTTCAAGCCGATGTCTCCAAACTTCCCGAAATCGATAAACTCCTTTCAGCAGTGAGCGCAAAATTCGGAAAGATCGACGTTCTCTTCGTCAACGCCGGCGTCGCCAAGTTCGTTCCTTTTGCCGCAATGACGGAAGCCGCGTATGACGAACTTTTTGACATCAACGCCAAGGGCGCTTTCTTCACCGTTCAAAAAGCGCTCCCGCACTTGAACGACGGCGCTTCCATCATCCTCAACACGAGCGTCGCCAGCCACGTTGGTAACGCCTTGGGTGTTGTTTACGGAGCTACGAAAGCCGCCATGCGTTCGTTTGTTCGTTCGATGGCCGCGGATCTCGCTCCTCGAAATATTCGCGTCAATGCAGTTGCACCTGGTCCGATCGCAACGCCGATCTTCGACCGCGTCGGTCTGTCCAAGGAACAGGCGGATCAAGCGATTCAGGGATTCATCGAGCGCGTACCCTTAAAGCGCATCGGTAAACCGGAAGAAGTTGCCGCCGCGGTGGCCTTTCTCGCATCCTCGGACTCATCGTTCATGACAGGCACCGAGACCAACGTTGGCGGAGGCGTCGGCGAAATCTAACTTCTCAAGCAGAAGACCGGTCCGGGCGGACATTTCCGCCCGGATTTCTTCCGCTGCTCGATTTCAACTTTATGGCCTCGGCGAGGAGCGCCATCTTTTTACCCAGCCGTGCTCGCGCACGCTTTCTTCTTCCATCTGCTGGGTCCACGCGCCGAGAATGCTCGAGCGGTTCAAATAGCCGACCATTTCATTGGGGTTCTCCCTGCTGACCACCGGAAGCCGGCCGATGTCATTCTGCAGCATGCGGAATAGTGCATCAGACGCGGAATCGTCAGGATAAGCCACGATCACTTTTGCGCTTCCCGCTTCGAGCACGCTTGCCTTTCCCGTCGGATCCGCTTCTAACGCGCGGAGCAAGTCTCCTTGCGTCACGACTCCGGCGAGCTTTCCATCTTTGTCAACGATCGGGAGACCCTGCGTCAAATTGAAGGCCGGTTCTCCTCGGCTCATGCGCTCGGCTAGTTGGCCAACGGTCATTTCCATTGAGATTGGCTGCACATCTTTTCGCATCACTTCGCTCACGCGCACCACTTGCAGCACTCCTGCCTCGTATGCTTCCGGGACGCGCAGGCCGCGCCGCGCAAGCTTCTCCGTCATGATCGAGCTGGGCAAATAGCGAATCGCGATCAGATCCGCGATCACGCAGGCGAGCATCAGCGGGAGAACCGCGTTGTAGTCGCGCGTGATCTCAAACGCGAAGACAATGAACGCAAAGGTAGCGCGAGACGCCGCGCCGAAAACCGCGGCCATGGCCACCAGCGCATAAGCTCCCGGAGAAAGATGCGCGCCGGGGAAAATCAGATTTACGATAATGGCGAACGAGCCGCCGAGCGCCGCGCTGGACATGAACATCGGAGCGAGCAGGCCGCCAGAAGTTCCCGAACCAAGCGAAATCATCAGAGCCAGCGCTTTGAAAATCGCAACCAGCAGCAGCACCTTCAGAGCGAGATTGTTATTGAGGATGTCCGAAATCGTGTCGTAGCCCACGCCGAGAACGCGAGGCACAAAGAATCCGATGATGCCGAGGCCCAGTGCGCCAATTGCGGGGTGCCACAGGTCGTCAATCGGCAGCTTTTCGAATTGGTCTTCCACCCAGTAGAGCGCTTTGGTGAAGCAGATTGCGGCCACGCCGCTGAGAACTCCAAGCAGCAGATAAAAAGGCAAGCCATGCAGCGCATCAAAATTCACATTTCCCATAGTGAACATCGAGTGCTGGCCGAGCAGCACTGAACGGACGCTGGTCGCCAGCGTGCAAGCAATTACCAGCGGGATGAAAGAACGCGAGCGAAATTCGAACAAGAGAAGTTCGATTGCCAGAATTACGCCGGCGATTGGTGTGTTGAATGTAGCGGCCATTCCAGCGCCCGCTCCGCAAGCGAGAAGAACTTTCCGCTCCGAAGCTGTTGTGGAAATGATCTGGCCGATCAGCGAACCCACCGCGCCGCCCGTCTGGATGATGGGGCCCTCGGCTCCGAATGGCCCGCCGGTCCCGATGGCGATTGCGGCGGAGAGAGGCTTCAGGATCGCGACTTTCGCCTCAATCCGGCTGCGCGACGTCAGAACTGCTTCCATCGCTTCCGGTATCCCGTGGCCCTTTATTTTTTCCGAACCGTACTTCGCCATGAAACCGACGATGATCCCGCCGATGACGGGAGTGACGATGATCCAGGGGCCGAGCATTGTGTGTTCGGGGCTGCGAAAATGGAAGGACCACTCGTGGTAATAAGCGAGGTTCGTGATCAAGCCGATTAAGTCATAGAGAGCGTAAGCGATCAAACCGGCCAGGATGCCGATCATCGCCGCCAATCCTGAAATCAATCCGATGCGAAATCCGGCAGACTGCTCTCGCAGGCGAGGTTGCAATACTGCGCCCGAATATCCCACGTTTCTATTTCTCCCGTGAATTCATCTATCGGTCCGCGCCGCTTTTATGTTTGTTTCGATTGTGCCTGGAAACGCCAGCGTCAGGCGGCAAGTCGCTTAACCTGCGGCTTCTGCGCCGCTCGCGTGCGATGGCCAACTCAAGTGCGGCTACCAGCCTTGGCCCCGCCGATTGCAGTTCGGCACGATGCGAAAGTGTGAGTTGCTGCAAGAGTTTCTCTCCGCGGAGAGTCAGTTCCAGTAGGACTTCGCGGCGGTCTGCTTCGCCTCGCAAACGGCGGATGAGTCCGTTGGACTCGAGCCGGTTTGTGAGTTCAACCGCACTGTGATGCTGAATCCGAAGCCGCTCGGCCAGCACTCCGATGGTTGCAAGCTGGCCGGCGGGCAATCCCTTGATCGCCAGCAAAGCTTGATGCTGATGCGGCTCGATGCCCGCACCGCGCGCTGCCGCTTCGCTGAAATTCAAGAAACGGCGGATTTCGTAGCGGAAATCAGCGAGCGCGGTGTAGTCAATGCTTCGTCTAGAGGGTTTCTTCACAACCCGATAAGTATATCGTAATACGATATTAATTGCTCAGCGGACAACAACCTTGTTGCCCCTGGTGAACCCATTGCGGGTTACTCGCCAAGTCGATGCTCTTCGGCTAATCACAGGTCTTTGCGGAAGGATTTCTGCGTTTTGATGTGTTGGTAGCCGTGGCTTTCGTAGAAAGCGTGCGCGCGATCGCGGATTACGTTCGAGCGCAGCCCAATCGCGCGGCAGCCGATTTCGCGCGCCCAGCGTTCCGCTCGGGCTAGAAGGTGCATTCCCACTCTCTGCGAACGATGATGCTCGTCAACAACGAAGCCGCTGATTTCGGCGCGCGCGTCTGCTTCCACTACGCGATAGACAAACACCGCGAGCCATCCTGCAATCTCGCCAGTAGCAAGTTGCGCGACGAACACTGCGTGCTCATCGGAATGCTGCATGCCATCGAACCGCTTGGCAATTTCATCCTTCGACGAAGGATAGCTGAGCTGGCCGGCGAGCTCTGCAATTCGCGCGTAGTCTTGCGTCCGAGCTTCGCGAATCTGCCCGGCAAATTCCCCATATGGACTACTTTCGGCCGGGCGTGCTTTTTCTGAATGACTCATGCGAGCGCCTTTTTCAAGACGGCAATCTGACCCGCGTGATAGAGGTCGTGCTGAACCAATCCGTGCAGTAAGACGTATTGGGAATAATTTTCACGCTGAACTTTCTCATCGAGCTGATCGTCGCGGACGGTCTTGACGTAATTTCTCAGGCGAATTCTGTTTTCCGCAAGAGTCGCGAGCGACCGCTTCCAGGCAACCTCGCTTGCGTCCTGCACGCGCGGCCAGTCCACCTCGGCCGTAACCTCAATTGGTTCGCCTTTCGATTTATGTTGCACGATCGCATGCCATGCTGCGATGTGGTTCACAAGCTCCCAGATGGAATGCGCGCCGGCGACGGGATGCTTCAAGGCGTCTTCCGCTGAGATGCCGTTGAGCAACAGCGTAAGATCGGGCCCGTGCCAGGCCTCGCCCGAAAACGCGCGGTCCATTTGATCAAGGATTCGATTGATTTCGCTCATCGTGTGTCTCCGCAAAAAGCGTAAGCCATGGGAGCGGCGCGCGCAAGCAGAAGAGATCCCGGATAAGTAGATCTGATTTGGCGATGCGAAATCGTCGGGTTAGAACGTTTTATCAGAATCGAGGAGGATGGTGACGGGCCCATCGTTGGTGAGCTCGAGCGACATGTGCGTCTGAAACACGCCAGTTTCTACGTGCACACCGAGCGCGCGCAATCTGAGAACGAACTCATCGTAAAGCGCCTTGCCCAATTCCGGCGGCGCAGCTTGAATAAAACTCGGCCTGCGTTGGCCGCGCGCGTCGCCGTACAAAGTGAACTGCGATATGGCGAGAATAGCGCCACCGGTATCGAGCACCGAGCGATTCATCTTTCCTTGCTCGTCGCCGAAAATTCGCAGGTTGACGATTTTCTCGGCCATCGCGCTCGCGGTGGCTGAAACATCTTCCCGTCCCACCGCAATCAGGGCGACGATACCCGGCCCGATCTCGCCGGTCACGCTTCCGTCCACGACCACGCGCGCGCCACTCACTCTTTGCAGCACAGCTCGCATACCTTTTCTCTCACTAATGCCGTGGTGCGGCCTGCGGTAAGTCCGCCGCCGCATTCAGTTCGTGAAGAACCGTTGATTTTATGCGTCGAGTAACCCGAATTCAATCTGCGGCGCTCGCGCCGGGAGTAGACGCGCAGCGTGCATAATAGTTTCGCACGCGCGGTTTTCACCGCGTCGCAAATATGCTAGAACAAGTGGCGTAAAAGGAAGGCGCCAATTTGAAGCTCGCACTGATCGGCACACATGGCGTGGGCAAAACAACTCTGGCCTACGAAGTGTGTTCGCTGCTGAAGAAATCTCACCACAACGTGGAACTCGTCGCCGAAGTCGCGCGCCAGTCTCCGTTTCCCGTGAACGCGGAGACGACGCTGGAAGGCCAGCTCTGGATTCTGCACGCTCAGATTGCTGCGGAGCTGGAAGCAGCGCCGCGCGCTCCGGTTTTGATCACAGACCGCGCCGTGCTCGACAATTATTGTTATCTGGTCAACAAATTTGGCCGGCAACCGCATCTGGAAACCTGGCTGGCCTGGTGGATGGAAACTTACTCCCTGCTCATCGGAATCCCGATCGTAGAAGAAGGAATTCCGCGCGATGGTTTTCGCTCCGAAGACCGCGTCTTCCAATTGCGGATCCATGAGCTGCTGATCGAATTACTCGCAGCGGCGCCCTTCAACAAATTGCCAGCGCCCGTGATCTGGCTTGACGCGAGCGACCGCTCCAATTGGGCTCAGAGAATTGTGAGCGCGGCTGCACCGCTGATCGAGCCTGCGTCCACAACGCACCTCCGCAACCGGTCCGCCGCCGGCTAGCTGCTGTCAGAGACATGAGCGAGGCTTCCAGCGCGCGTCCTTCCCTGCCGCACAAACGATGGCTCACGCGCGGCGTTTTGGGCATCGGCCTCGCTAGTCTCTTCTCGGACTGGGGACACGAAGCGGCCACCGCAATTCTTCCCGCGTTTCTCGCAAGCTTGGGCGCACCGGCGTTTGCGCTTGGCGTGATCGAAGGCGTATCCGACGGCCTCTCTAGTTTCGCCAAACTGGCCGGAGGTTGGATCGCCGATCGGCCGAAGTGGCGCAAACCCGTCGGTATTATTGGATATCTCGCCACCGGCCTCTCGACGTTCGCTTACGCTTTCGCACATAGCTGGCCGGCCATCCTCGTCATGCGCGCGCTTGGATGGACCGGCCGCGGCAGCCGCGGGCCATCACGCGACACGCTACTGGCGGATGCAGTAGCGTCCGAGCAGCAAGGCCGCGCCTTCGGATTCGAACGCGCAATGGATACCGTAGGCGCCGTCCTTGGGCCGCTTTGCGCCACAGCGTTGATCGGCGTGCTCGGCGTGCGTGGCGTTTTGAAATGGACCCTGGTCCCCGGACTTGCCGCCGCCGTCGCATTTGCGTTTCTTGTGCCGGCGGCGAAATCTACTGGTGAAAATCACACTCAAAGTTTCGCTTCCAGCTTGGGTCAAATGCCCAAGAGTTATTGGCATTTTCTCGCCGGAGTTTTCGCGCATGGCCTCGGCGATTTCGCGCCCACGCTGTTGATTCTCCGCGCCGTCCAGATACTTACTCCACAATTTGGCGGTGGCCGCGCTGCGACTATCGCGGTAGCGCTTTACACGTTCCACAATGTCGTGAACGCGGCTGCGTCTTATCCGGCGGGAGCGCTCGGTGACCGTATCGGCAAACGCAGCCTGCTTGCTGCCGGATACCTGATGGGAGCGGTCACCTATGCGGGTTTCATTTTTGTGACGCCGACAATTGCAGCGCTTGTCATTTTGTTCGGCCTCGAGGGAATCCACGGCGCGATGCAGCAGTCGCTGGAAAAATCGATGGCTGCGCAATTACTTCCCGCTAAAGTACGCGGCTCGGGCTTCGGTGTCCTCGCGACTGTGAATGGAATCGGCGATTTGGTGTCGAGCATCGCCGTCGGCGTGCTGTGGTCGAGTGTGAGCCCAAATGCAGGCTTCCTCTATGCGGGAATTTTCACTTTGGCTGGAGCGCTGCTGATTTATTTCTTTACCGGTGGACGCAAGCGCTGAGTGCGGCGACTTTCAACTTTTCTTGAACGCGTCCGAGAATTTCGCGGCGCGCGCTGGCACGCAGGGCAAAAATAGCTGCTGCGGCCGGCCACAATGATGCGGCGAATCGCCGTCCCGCAACGGGAACATTTCTTTCCTTCGCGTCCATACGCGCGATGGCGGGTTTGAAATTCTCCCGGTTGGCCTTCCGCATCCACGTAATCGGAAATCGAAGACCCGCCCAGACGAATCGCCTCGTTCAGCACGCGGCGCACGACTCCGTGCAGCCGGTGTATCTCCCGTTCGTCCAAATTTGCGCCGAGCCGCCGAGGATGTATTCGCGCGCGCCACAGGCTCTCGTCCGTATAGATATTGCCCATTCCGCGCAGAACGCTCTGATCGAGCAGCAGCGCTTTGATGTGCGCGCGCCGCGAACGAAACATCGCGCGAAATTCCTCCTCCGTCGATTCCAGCGGGTCGAGACCCAACTTGCCCAACACGCTCTCGTGCGCCGTATTCGCGAGCATCGCCATTCGGCCAAAGCGGCGAATATCCGTGTAACGAAGTTCCCTGCCGTCATCCAGCGCGAAAACCACATGCGTGTGCGGCGCAACGGGAATTTCAGGCAGGCAGGTCACGATTTGTCCGGTCATACCGAGGTGAATCAGAAGAGAAGATTCGTGTTTGCTTCCGTTCGCGGATTCAAGCTCAACGAGGATAAATTTGCCGTGACGCCGAACGGCGACGACGCGGCTGCCTGGGAGTTGCAGCTCCAGCGCGGCAGGATCGTCGATGAAATCCGTCTTGCCCAAGCGGACGTTCAAGATGCGCCGGCCAGGCAATACTGCACGCAGACCGCGAACGACCGTTTCGACTTCAGGCAACTCCGGCATATTTCTATTCTACGCCGGAGGAAGCAGCGCGAAAACGCGAACCGGACCGCCCGAACCGCCTTCGAGTTTTATCGGCGCCGCGATCAGGAATGCTCCCGCTTCGGGCAATTGATCGAGATTCGCAAGATTTTCTAAATTGTAGAGTCCCGCCGGCAAATCGGTGTGATGGACTTCAAAATCCTTCGAACCGCCGTAGTCGATACTGAGCGTATCGATTCCCAGGCCGACGGCTCCGCGAGCAATCAGTAGTTTTGCGGACTCGACGGAAAATCCCGGAAAATGCATCACTTTGTTTTCGTCCGTGTTGCGATAGCGCGCCTGATCCGGCCAGCGTGAAGCCCATCCGGTTCGCATCATCACAATCGCACCCGACGGAATGCGTCCATGCGCAGCCTCCCATTTTTCAACGCGCGCAGTGCTGAGCCGATAGTCCGGGTCTTTGCCTACTTCCTCGCGCACATCAATCACCACAGCCGGACCAAAAAAATGCGCTTCCGGAATTTTGTCGAGCGTGGCCTTGCCCGGCGGGAAATGTGCGGGCGCGTCCATATGCGTGCCGTAATGTTCGAGTATCCAAAAGCTCCGCGCAAAATAACCATCCTTTTCCGGATTGGCAACAATTTGCGCTTCGAACGCCTTGTCGTCGCCCGGCCACGCGGGAAGTTTTCCGTTGATCGCATAAGTCATATCTACGACCAGGGTTTTGCCTGAAGGAATCCCTTGCAGCCAACCGTTTTGCGGCGCCGCGCTTTTCTTTTGTACAGCAAAAGTTCGCGGAACCGTGGTATGCAAAATCAACGCGGACAGAAAAACTACAGCTAATGCACAGATGAACGAAACGAATTTCCCTTTTCGCATCGGAAAATCCTCCTGTAGGAGCGGGTTCTAATCCGAGTGTTTTCGAAGTTCCGTGCTCGCCGTCAGGGCAGCGGAATGCCGGGAGAAGCGACAATTCCGGCCATGCGCAGAATCTCGGAATATTCTTCGTCTGTGAGCGGGCAGATGGTGAGGCGCGTGTTCTTCAGGAATTTTATTTTGCGCAGCAAACGATTTTCACGCAGCTCGACGAGAGTCACCTGACGAGGCAATCGTTCGATCGCGCGCAAGTCCATCACCATCTTTTTCGAATCGGCGTCGTGCGGGTCGGGATAGGGATCGCGGCTGACCTCAGCCAGCGCGTACACCGCATGCTCTGCCTTGCCGTGGTAGCAAAGCGCGCGGTCGCCTCGCTGGACCTGCTTCAGTTGCCGCAGGGCGTCGGGACGGTTCCCAGCATGCCGCCACATTTCCTTACCCTTCACGAAAAGGGTATCCCAGTGATAAACGCGAGGGTCCACTGCGAGCAGCCAGCGCTTAGGTTTGGAGGGTGCTTGTGTCATCCGTCAAAAAGTGTCGCGCGCAATATACACGGAAAGGCACAAACAATGGCTAACTTTATTGGCGAAATTTTGAAGGAGAGGCAGAACTGGTAAAGTTGAGCTTAAGTCCAGGATTAGCCTACATCTACGAAGATGTCATCGCCACGAACTTCGACCGCGTACGTTTCAACGCCAATGCTGGGATTGTTGACCAGCTTACCTGTGGTAACGTCATACTGCCAGCCATGCCAAGGGCACGTAACCACCTTGTTTTGAAGCTCGCCTTGGCCCAACGGCCCTCCCCGATGCAGGCATAAGTTATTGATAGCAAATAGCTTGCCATCAACATTGGCCAGCGCAAAGGTCTTGCCGTCAATCTGAAACTCGCGGACCATCCCTGGTGGAACCTCGTCCGCCTTCGCAGTGCGCAGAAATGCCATTAGTTAGCCCTCTAGTGGATTTAACGGGGTTGCGGCGACTGGGCAACCATCACGCCGCTCTTGAATTCCTCGACCATCTCCGGCTTCAGCCTGACTTCCGTAGGCCGTTTGGCCAACGACATCAGGTCAATCTTGTCCTGGAGCTTCAGGAGCGCGTAGAACAGCGCCTCAGGCCGCGGCGGGCACCCAATGACGTAAACGTCCACCGGAACGATGCGGTCGACGCCCTGTAGCACCGAATAGACGTTAAACGGGCCGCCTACGCTCGAACACGCGCCCATCGAGATGCACCACTTCGGCTCGGGCATTTGGTCCCAGACGCGCTTCAGCACTGGCGACATTTTCAGCGTCACCGTCCCGGCCACGATCATTAAGTCCGCCTGCCGCGGCGACGGCCTGAAAACCTCCGCGCCGAATCGCGCGATGTCGAATCGTGAGGTGGTCGAAGCGATCATTTCGATCGCGCAGCACGCCAAACCAAACGTCAGCGGCCAAATCGCGCTCTTGCGCGCCCAATTGAAAACGTAATCCACCGTCGAGAGAACGTAGCTGCGTTCAAACCGGTTGTCGATAACTCCCATGCGCCTATTCTACCTCACGAGTCTGCCCTACAAAGACGCGAAGTATATCCGCGCCAGTAGAGCGAGTCAAATCTGCGGCTAACAAGTAGCTTTGCACTTCGCAAACGAGTTGCGGAGAATTTGCGGAATTCTGATATCGCCATCGCACGGATCAGGCGTTCTATAGGGGCCGGCGTTTCTTAAGTAGCACCAACACTTTTGAGGACGTCCGTGAGGGCCGTTTCCATTTGTTTGTCGTAGTCCGGCGCGTTCTTAGGAAGAAGCGGCCATGCCATTCGTACCGACACTCCGCATTTGTGAACTATTCGATGGCAGTCCCAAATCTTGTAACGAGTTTCAGCCTGCTTGGCGGAGAAACTGCCGCAAGACCAATCATCGACTAGATCCCGCTTTTCTGACTTCGGATCTAGGTGGGATCCCTTCTTCTCAAACGCAGCCTCATCTTCGGAGCTCTTCAGGTCAGAAGCAATTATCGAAAGATTTGACGAATCATGAGTCTTCTCATCAGCCGCGTTTGGGATTTGGAATGCAAACACCGTCTTTGAGGCGTCGGATTTACTGGAGATAACCAGCCAATCGGCGGGCACCGAAAACTGAACCCGACCGAAGATGGAAAATACCATTCTATCGGCCGCGAACAGAGTGGAGGAGACGAGCAATATTACTAGTAAAACTTTGGTAAAGTAACTGGCACTTAGCCTGCCACTTACACTTTGCATCCCGGAAAGATACTCCGTTCCACCTTAATTATCCAATTCGGAAATCGTGGCTCATGGAACTTCGATCAGGACGAGCGACATGTCGTCGGCGGCGGGGCCGTTGCGCCAAGCTTCGATTTGAGCCAGAATCTGACGCTTCATTTCAGGCAATGGCAACTTCGAAGCCTCTCGGACGATTTCTCCAAAACCCTCGACGCCGAGCATATCGCTGTGCTTGTTGAAACTTTCGGTGAAGCCATCGGTGTAAATCACCACGCGATCGCCGGGATGCACCGGAACTTGCATCGGCGCTTCGGTGTCCACGGCGTCATCGAGCAAACCAAGGACCGCGCTGCGCGATTCAAGCAGTCGCGGCGTCTGGCCCGGTTGAACGATCATCGCCGGCGGATGTCCCGCGCCGGCAAATTCCAGGCTGCGGTCTTCGTAATTCAGCCGTGCTGCCACCATGGTGAAGTAGAACACCGAGCTGCCGAGATTCCCTTTCACGAAGCTGTTGAGGTGTTTCATCATCGCGCCAAGCCCGATGCCGCGCTCGATTTGCGACATCGTCTCCGTATATATGCGGTTGGCAACAAGCGCTGAACCGATGCCATGCCCCGAGACATCGCAAACCATAAGGCTAAGGTTGTCGCCTCGCGGCGCAACGAGCCCAAAATCTCCGCCAATCGTTCGCACCGGCTGATAGAACGTCTCCACCAACACTTTGCCCCATGTCAATCCGCTGGGAGCGAGGCTCTGTTGCACTCGCGCCGCGAGCAGCAAGTCCTCTTCGATTTCGCGATGGCGCTGCTCGAGCTGAACATTCGCTTCGCGTAGCGCATTTTCGGCGCGCTTCTGTTCGGTGATGTCGGTGGCTGTAACCACCGCAAACACGTTGCCGTCGGGGTCTTTGATTTGCCGCGAGGTAATCAGCACCGGCAATTTTTCGCCTCCGACCCGCGGCACGAAGAATTCGTACTGGCCTTGACCTTCTGCCTCTCTCCTCTGGATGTGCTTCAAAAGCGCTGGGACATCCTCGGGTGGATACAATTCCGCGACGGGGCGTCCCACGAGTTCTTCCGAGGTCATCCCGATCATCTTCAGGAACAGCCGGTTCGCGAAGACCACCCGGCTGCGATGGTCATTGATGATCACGCCCTGATTCAGCGTCTCCAGAACGCATTTCATTTCGTCGATCCATTTATGCTGCCTGTCGCTCAAAGCCGTCTCCGTCCGCACAGTTTCTGCCTAATCTCGTTGCACCAATTCGATGCAAACATACGGCGCCTCGCTGCAATTTTGTTTGGGGTCACGCACAAAATGGGCCTTGCGCCAGACGAACACTTACTTTGTGCCGTAAATCAGGAGGGCGCCGATGGCGCGGAAGGCGGCTAGCTCTTTTGCGTCGCGGAACCAGCGGCCGTTGTAAACCTCAGGCGTGGGAGTGGGATCGGGGAGCAAGCGATGGGCAACGTTCGCGAAGCCCGCGTCACGAAACAGTTGTTCCCATTCAGCAGCGGAGAGCAAATGCGTGGGGACGGCGAGTTTTTCGCCCCACTGGTGGCAATACGGATTGTCGCGATAATAGTTGATCAGGATCCAGGCCGAGCCGCCTTCGTGCAACACGCGATAAATTTCGCGGATGCCCTTGGCCGGGTCGGGCCAGTAGTAGGAAGACTCCACTGAAATCGCGCGAGAGAAAAAATTCGCTTCCCAGGGAATTTCGTTTACTTCACCGACGACGAAAACCAAGTTCGTGAAATCGACGCTGGCTCGACGCGCGTGATGAATCATTTCGTCCGAAATATCCATCCCGACCACGCGGCCTTCGGGAACGCGTTTCGCCAGAATGCGCGAAAGCCAGCCCGCGCCGCAGCCTACGTCCAGGATATTGTCGGTAGGCTCAATCTGCATCAGGCCGAGAGTGGGTTTGGCGATGGGCCAGTGGTCGTACTCCATCGACTCACCCTTGCCGGCGTCGGCCCAGCGATTGAATTCTTCGCGCAGCGCTTGGTCGGTTTCGGGGTTCGCCACTAGCGCACCCTCGCCGACGCGCGAATCGCGCGGACTACAGCGGACGAGCGCAGGTTGGGCAGAAATGGGCGCCCGGATTCATCGCGCCGCATCGCGTGCAGAAGCGCGCTGGGCCGGCATACGCAAAAACGGGCCGATCTTCCGCTGCGCAGGCCCAAACCATTGCGGCAATCCATCCGATTACCGTCCAACCAAGCAGGAGATTCAGTATGAAAATCCCCGTGAAGTCCCGCTTCTTGTGCCCGATAATCGACGGCAGGAAATACAGCAGCGTCACAGAGAGTAGAAACATCATCGCCCCCCTCCTTCCACTCTGAACTACGTTTCAGTCCGCCAATTTGTTCCATCGGTCTTGCAACTCCTGAGCTATCAATGTTATGCCGCATGGAACTTCAGCGGCTAAAGCCGACTGCATTCCGCCCGAGTTATGTCGTGGCTAAAGCCACGACCCACAAAGATTCTGGTGCCACACAGAATCTACGAGGTATCTGCAGGCGTGTTCCCGTCTCACGGTTTCGGGACTCCCCGACATCGATGCCTAGCCGCGAACGAGTTCGCGGGGGTGGTCGAAGCTCACGGTTTTGCGACTTTCGCCAGGAGCTGCGTGAATTTTTGCTCGCGGTCCTTTTGATCGAACCCCTGATAGATTTCAGCGATTTGCGTCGCGTTCATCGAGCAGAATTTCGGTCCGCACATGGAGCAGAACTTCGCTTCCTTGTAAAAATCGTCCGGCAGAGTTTCGTCGTGCATCGCGCGAGCGGTTTCGGGATCGAGCGACAGTTCAAACTGCTTGTTCCAGTCGAACAGAAAACGCGCGTAACTGAGCGCGTCGTCGCGATCCCGCGCGCCCGGACGATGCCGCGCCACATCCGCCGCATGCGCTGCAATCTTGTACGCGATTACACCTTGGCGAACATCGTCCGCATTCGGCAAGCCGAGATGCTCTTTCGGCGTGACGTAGCAGAGCATCGACGCGCCATGCCAACCGATCATCGCCGCGCCGATGGCGCTGGTGATGTGGTCGTAACCCGGGGCGATGTCTGTCACAAGCGGGCCGAGCGTATAGAACGGCGCTTCGTAACAAAGCTCGTTTTCTTTTTTCACTTGCAGCTCGATCTGATCGAGCGGGATGTGCCCCGGACCTTCGATCATCACCTGCACGTCATATTCCCAGGCCTTTTTGGTGAGTTCGCCGAGAACGCGCAGCTCGGCAAACTGCGCTTCATCGCTCGCATCGGCTAGACAGCCGGGACGTAGCCCGTCGCCGAGTGAAAAGCTGACGTCGTGCTTCTGAAAAATCTTGCAGATCGCGTCGAAATTCTCGTAAAGAAAGTTCTGCGCCTTGTTGAAGCTCATCCATTGCGCGAGAAGCGCGCCGCCGCGGCTGACGATTCCAGTAATGCGATTGCGCACCAACGGCAAAAACTCGCGCAACACTCCTGCGTGAATGGTCATGTAATCCACGCCCTGCTCGGCCTGTTCTTCGATGACTTCGAGCATTACGTTCAAATTCAAATCTTCGGCGCGGCGAACGCGCGACAACGCTTCGTAAATCGGCACTGTGCCGATGGGAACGGGCGACGCGTCAATAATCGCTTTACGGATCATCGGAATATCGCCGCCAGTCGAAAGGTCCATCACCGTGTCCGAACCGTAGTGCACCGCGCGATGCAATTTTTCGAGCTCTTCGTCAACGTTCGAGGTAGTCGCCGAATTTCCGATGTTCGCGTTGATTTTGCAGAAGAACGCTACGCCGATGCCCATGGGCTCAAGGCTTTTGTGGTGGATGTTTGCAGGGATAATCGCGCGGCCGCGTGCAACTTCGCTCCGCACAAGTTCGGGCTCAATTTTTTCGCGCTTGGCGACGTACTCCATCTCTTCGGTGATCACACCTTGCCGAGCAAAATGCATCTGCGAGAAGTTTCTCGGGCCGCCGTTCATCGAAGCTGCACGCTTTTCAATCCACGCATCTCTGATTCCCATATCACCCCCGTATTGCACCGAAACTTTATCGCAGGTCGCCGTTAGCGCTTCATTATCGCACCGGCTCACACACCCCGGCAACCCGCGCCGCGACAGAGCATAGGAGAGTCGTTTGGAGTGGGGGCGGGAACTACGGCGCGGTTGCGGCTCCGAAAGTTCCAGCCGCGATTTCGGTGAGGAGTGCCTTCAACTTTTCTGGGCTCGTGACGGGCGGGTGGCAGGTCGTTTCAATGCAGACCAGCGCTTGCGGCTTTGCAGCATCAAGATGCGGGAGAGTTTCGCTGAGCGCTGGAGCGAGCGACGCAGACGCCAACCGTTCAGGAGTGACGCGCAAAACCCCTTTGCCGAAGCGATAAATTTCGTTGGCGGCATTTTCAAACTCGGCCGCTTTCGAATCGCCAGCAGCGCCAAGCACGACCACTTGAATCGGATGGCGCGAATGCAGCAGCGCTGCAAGACCGTAGGTGGCGGCGAATAATCCGTATTGCGGAATCAACCCGACAAACGCTTCCAGAGTTTTCTCCGCCCAATCACGATAGAGCTTTTCGCCCGTGAAAGCGTAAAGCCTGTCGAGGACGATCACCGCAACGGAATTTGTTCCGGGCGTGGGCGAATCCTGAAGTGGTTTGCGGCGAACGTCGAGGCCGCCCATCGGCGGCGCATCTTTCGCTCGATCGAAGAATCCGCCGCCTTCCGGATCGCCGAAACGCTCGACGGCAAGACGCATCGTGCGTTCAGCCTTTTCGAAATATTTCTGATCGAGTGTCGTTTCGTAGGCGTCGAGCAGCGCAGCCGCAGCGAAAATCTGATCGTCAAGCGTGCCCTCGAGACGGGGTCCACCCACGCGATGGAGAAAACCTTTTGATTCATCCCAAGCTTCGGCGATGAGCCGCTCCAAAGTTTTGAGCGCGAACTCGCCGCAATCTTTTCGCTCAAGCACGCGAGCGGCTTCGAGATATGCGGAAACAAACATCGCGTTCCAGCCGACGTAAATGGTCGTGTCAATCGCCGGCGTAGGATGACGTTCGCGACGCACCGCGAGAAGTTTTTCTTTCGCACGCAAAATCAAGTTCCGCGCTTGCGCTTCATCAACCGCGAGTTTTCTTGCCAGGCCTTCAATCGTTCCGGTGATCCACAAGACGTTTTTTTCGGGATTGTGATGCATCTCTCCGCGCGGATTGACGTCGTAATATATTTCCACCGCGCTGGACTCTTCCGCTGAAAGGGCCGCGCGCACTTCCGCCAGCGTCCATGTGAAATAATCGCCATCGTCATCAAGAGTCTGATCCGCATCCTGGCTCGCGTAGAATCCGCCAAGCGATTGGTCGGACAACACTTCGTTCACCCAGGAAATAATTCCTTCAGCCGTCTCGCGAAAAAGCGGCTTGCGCGTCACTTGGTACCCGTGCAGAAAATTCTTGAGCAATTCCGAATTGTCGTAGGTCATCTTTTCGAAGTGCGGCACGCACCAGCGTTCGTCCACCGAGTAGCGGTGAAACCCGCCGCCGAGCTGGTCGTAAACGCCTCCCAGCGCCATCGCTTCCAGCGTGCGGCTGGCTACATGCAGCAAATGCGGATCTCGTGTGGACTGGTAGCGCTCCAGCAGCAAGTCCACCGCGCTCGCATGCGGGAACTTCGGCGATTGCCCGAAGCCGCCGTTGACTTCGTCGAAAAGATGGAGCGACGATTCGAGCACCGCATCCACAATCCCGGCATCGAACTCACCGCGTGCCGTGCGAAACACTTCCGCTTTGGCGACAGCTTCTTCCAGCGCCACAGCAGACGTGTCCACTTCCGTTCGCCGCGTTTTGAACGCTTCTGCAATGGACGCGAGAATGCGTTTGAAACCCGGCCGCCCCATCGCGTCTTCAGGCGGAAAATAGGTGCCGCCGAAGAATGGTTTCCCGTCGGGCGTAAGGAACGCGGTCAAAGGCCAGCCGCCTTGCCCGGAAATTGCGCTGATGGCGGATTGATAGCGCGAATCAACGTCGGGGCGTTCGTCGCGATCCACTTTCACCGGCACGTAAAAGCGGTTAATTATCTCCGCGATTTCCGGATTTTCGTAACTCTCGCGATCGATGACGTGGCACCAATGGCACCAGACCGCGCCGATATCGAGCAGGATCGGTTTATTTTCCTCCCGCGCGCGCGCGAAAGCCTCTTCGCCCCATTCGTGCCAGTCCACCGGCTGATGCGCCGCAGAACGCAGATACGGGCTGGCTGATTCCTTCAATCGATTTTCCGGACCGCTCATAGCAGATTCACCTTCTTCACTTTCCACCCTACCACACACAGCAAGCCGCTACACGCGCGCCGATCGTCAATCGGCGCGGATAACGCTGCCTATGTATTGTTTATTTTCGAACTCGCCGTCTACGATTTGTTTTGATTCATACTGCTTTACATGTAATGGATAGCAGTATAGACTAATCAGGTGATTAAGTCTTTTCGGTCGCGAGAGACGGAACAACTCCACAACCGGGAATCGGTCAAGAGGTTTAGAAGCATCGAGCGGGTCGCGCTTCGGAAACTCCGGCAATTGGATGCAGTCGTCCGGCTTAGCGATTTGGCTTCGCCTCCGGGAAATCACCTGGAGGCCTTGCGTGCCGATCGCAAAGGCCAACATAGTATTCGCATAAACGATCAGTGGCGTGTCTGTTTCATCTGGCGCGACGGCGATGCGTACGAAGTCGAAATCACGGACTACCATTAGGAGGGCGCCATGGCAAAGAAACTGAAGCCGGTACATCCCGGCGAAATCATCAGCGAGGATTTCATGAAGCCTTATGGTCTCAGCATGAACAAGCTGGCGCTGGACTTGCGCGTGCCGGTGACTCGGATTGCGGATATCGTTGCAGAACGCCGCGGGATCACCCCCGACACAGCGCTGCGCTTGGCTCGCTATTTCAAAACCACGCCGCAGTTCTGGCTCAATCTTCAGACCAAGTACGACTTGGAGATCACCGAGGACGAGAAACTCGCGCAGATTCAGCGAGATGTGCGGCCGCGCGAACCCGTCGCGCGCTAGAGCGGGAATACACCGGCAGGAAATATGCGAGCTACTGAACGGGGCTGTTGTAGCCGGCGTCGCGCGGATCGATGGGTTTTCGCGCAGAAAAGCCCTCATCTTGGCCATGATAGAAACGGATGCGATCTTCCCCCAGCCGCCAGCACAAATACACTTCCTGATTATTAATGCGAGATGGAAAGTCCAGCAGGCCGACGTCCAAATCTTTCACCACACAGCCGGTGGATTGAATCTGCTCAAGCGCGGATCGAACGGTCTCTTCCGAGCGATTGCGATCCAGCCGCATGCGCGCGGTTTTCTCGTACGCAACCGATAGGCCGCCCGAGCGCTGGATCCGTTCGGCAAGCGCGTTCAGTTGCTCTTCGGCTTCGCCCAACTTGCGGCGCGACTCCATCGCCTCGATCAACACGGGCTCGAGTTGGACGCGCAGACGTTCAGCTTCAGTGAGCGAAAAATATTTGGGCTCGTCATCCGCCATCTAAGCGAACTCCTGAACATTTCCGAGCTTGAAACAGGTGCGTAACGCATTTTCGTACAACAATGTGAAACTGGCGAAATTTACCGGAACGTAAGCTTATCCGCCGATGAAAACCATCGTGCGCGAAGGCGGGATGAAATCCGATTCATTGATGCGATGCCCTTTTTCTTTCTTGTGAACGATGGCAATAATTGCGTCACCGATTTCCCGATCGGTCGCGCCGCCGCGCAACATGAATTTCAAGTCGTGGTCTTCCTTGCTGAAAAGGCAGGTGCGCAGTTTTCCGTCAGCAGTCAGGCGAATACGCGAGCAGTGCCCGCAAAATGGATGCGATACCGGGGCGATGAGCCCGATTTCGCCGCGGCCATCGACAAACCGATATTTGCGGGCTGTTTCGCTGCGCTCGTGAATGACCGGGATGAGAGGCCAGCGCGCCGAAATGCGCCGGTGGATTTCCGCAGCGGTCACCACTTGCTCTCGCGTCCACGTACGGTCGGCATCGAGCGGCATGAATTCTATGAACCGCATCACGATGTCATGCTCGCGGGCGAACTCCGCGAAGGCTTCAACTTCACCGTCGTTTATTCCACGCACCAACACTGCGTTCACTTTCACCGGCCGAAGCGGAGAAGCCTGCGCAGCCTTAATTCCCCCCAGCACTTGGTCGAATGTTTTTGTTCGCGTGATCTGTTCGAACTTTTCGCGGTCCAGAGAATCAAGACTGATGTTGATGCGGTTCAGACCTGCTGCCACCAGACGGTCGCAACGTTCCGCGAGCAAGTGGCCGTTTGTGGTCATTGAAAGGTCCTGCACGCCGAGCGCTTTCAACCGTCCGATAAAATCTTCGACTCCGGGGCGCACTAAAGGTTCGCCGCCGGTAACTCGAATTTTGCGTATTCCCATGCCCACCAGGATGCGGGCCAGCCGCTCGTACTCATCCCATTCGAGCAGAGCATGCTCCGCGATGTGGTTCTCGGGATTGGCCGAGCGGCAATAGACACAGCGAAAATTGCAGCGGTCGGTGACCGAGATGCGCAAATCCGTGATCTGGCGTCCGAATTTATCTGCGAGCGGCATTCAATCCTTGAATGAGTTCCTGACTCGTTGGGTCGCAAACATGCCGGGAAGCGACTCTCTGGTCAGTATACCGCTCGCGCCTGTAAATCTGCTACCAGTCCTACGCAGGGAAGCAGATTTGTGATTCGCGACAGTCCTCGCGTGCCGGCAGTTGTGCGCTTGGTCGGATGTGGTAAAGTTCCGAGCCGATGCGGATATTCGTTCTGGGTGTGGGTGGCACCGGCTCATTGCTGGCACAGTTGCTGGTGCGCCAGGGACACACTGTGTGGTGCGGAGATCGCGATCCCGAACGCGCGAGAAAGTTCCTCGGCAAAAAGAGCGAAATAACAGTCGTCGAAACGAACGCCCGCAATCTCTGGTCGATTGTTCGCTCGGCCCGCGGCTGCAATCTTATAGTCAATGCGTCGCCGGCGGTATTCAACGAGATTATTCTTCGGGCTGCGCTGCGTCTGCGCTCGCATTACCTTGACCTGAACTCCCACCTTACTCGCAGCCTTTTCAAACCTGAACAATTGCGTTTCAACAAACGCTTCACGGCAAAAAATCGCGTAGCGCTGATTTGTACCGGAGCGGCCCCCGGTTTGACGAACCTTCTCGCCAAGCGGGGCTCGGAACTGCTCGATTCAGTCGAATCGATTCAGTTGCGTCTTTTCGAGAGCACGGAAAGCAAAGACCCTGTTTCAACATGGTCGCCCGAGGGCGCTTACGACGAAGCCATTTCAAGACCCAGGATTTATCGCAACGGGCGCTTTACTCTGGCCAAGCGATTTGCCGATCGCGAAAAATTTCGTTTCCCGCCTCCGATTGGCGAAACCACCGTTTATCTGGCCGCGCAGGACGAAGTGTGTATGGTGCCTTACGTTATTCCGATTCGCGACATGGACGCGAAAATCGGCGGAAATGATTTCGACCGCTTGTATCGCTGGTTCCGGCAAGGCAGGCTCAATCGTTCGCAAGGAATTGTGCGTAAGAGATTTCCTAAGACGCTTACCCCCAGGAACGTCGCCGCGCTAATTCGACGAGGCATCCTCTATAACGCCAGGTTTGCGGCGGCCGTGTTGCTGCGAGGCATGAAGGACGATCAACCGCTGCTCGTTCGATGGGACGCAAGCTTTCCGTCGCTTTTCCAGATTCGTCAACGCGGATTGATCGCGACGCCCATCTCCTTCGCCACTGCGCACGTAGCGGCAATCTTCATCAAACATTTTCCCCGCGACGAAACCGGAGTCCTGGAACCGGAAACTCTGCCCGCTGAAACACGCCGCGCAATTCTGGCGGAGCTGCGCTCGCGCGATTTCCGAATTAAGTTGAAGATTACAAAATTGAAGAAAGTTGAAGAGGAATTCTAGAAGCGAAGCGGCGCGTTTAGAATGGCGAAGTCAGCGGCTTCAGCAGGCCAAAATCCGTAAGTCCGTTTGCAACGAACTGCACCGCCAGCGCAACCAGCAGCAATCCCATCAGCCTCGTCATGATGCGAATTCCAGTGTCCCCGAGATAGCGCCGCACGCGGTCAGCTCCCGCCAAAACTAAATACGAAACAAATGACACCAGGAGAATCGTTGCGTAAATCACTCCGTGCTGCCAGATAGCGTGGGATTCGCCCACCAAAACCATTACCGTGGAAATCGCTCCAGGACCAGCAAGCATCGGCAGGCCCAGAGGAATGATACTGGCATCTTCTTTCGCAGCGCCCTCTTGAGTTTCTTCCGGTGTTACTTTGGTGCCGGATTGGCGCGCCTGCAGCATGTCCAGGCCAATCCGCAACAGGATGATGCCGCCGGCAATCTTGAACGCCGGAAGCGTGATTCCAAACATTTTAAAAATCAAACTGCCGGCCAGCGCAAACGAGCACAGCACGATCGCGCAAGTTGTCGCGGCGCGACGCGCTACTTGCCTGCGCTCGGACTCAGACGAATCCTCCGTCACTGCTACAAACATCGGAATCACGGTGAAGGGATCGACCAGGAAAAATACTGATGTCGCCGCCAGTAGCACGAATTCGAGGACCACTGTGAGTTTCGTATCCATTAAGTTCGCTGCGATATAGCGGTCGGAAAAATCCCAACCGCGCAACGGTAGCATTTTTGCGCGGAAGTTTGTAGCTCCGCGGCTCAACTCTTTTTCACGGCTAGTTGGGAGATGGTGGTTGGGGCTGGGCGGATTTGGCGCCCGATGTTGGGGCCGTCGAGGGCGCAGGTGCCGGCGCGGCGCCTTCTCCTGTCTGATTGTGAAGCTTAAATTCCGTGGAGCGAATCACCAGCCGCAACGGAAATTCTTCGTCGTCGGGACCCTTAATGTAATCGTCAGAGCGTGTATAGGTGGGCAACCAGTATTTTCCCTGAAAATTCTCGCGGTAAGTTTCGAACATCGTGAAGGGCAGACTCGTTCCGTTGCCCGAGAGCTCGCTTACAAACTTGCCGTAACTTTTCACGATCGCAAAATCTTGATCGTCGACCCAGATCACTCCTTCGAAGTACCGCTGCTTGCGGCTCAGCATCTTCGGCTTCACTTGAAAAATGTAAGTGGTCAGCTGATCGAGTTTCTCCTGTCCCGCGTACTTAAAACTGTAATTGCCAATTTCCTGCGAAGTAAGAGAAAAGACCGGCAAGCTGGCGATCGTGCGTACATCCTCCAGCGAAAAGTGCTCGACCTTCAAATCGGATTCAGGCTGTTTGGCCACGCGCAAAAATCGCTGCCCGTCGGGACGGGTGAAGACTTCTCCGGTTGCGCTGAACTTTCCTCCGGGATCGGCCATTTCCTCGATGATAATCGTTTGCGTAAAGTCGTAAGTTTCGTACTTCTGCTTCGTCACGTCTTCGTTGGCCGCAAATTTCTGGATGATTTCCTGCTCCGGGATGGGCGGAGGTCCGGGATGCGGCTCCGACGGGATGCGCTTCACTTCGTATTTTGGAGGAGGTGCCAACGGCCCAGTACTGTCTTGTGCGCGGGCGCTCGCGGCAAACGACAGCAAGAACGCCGATAGAATCATCAGTGAAAACGATTTTTTCATTTGCGGTTCTTCCAGAGCCCCTTCTCAACGTTAGATGCGATTGCCGTTCTTAAAGTAGCCGCGCAGGCTCGATATCTCATAGCTTGGAAAATATCACATCCGCGAGCCGCCACGCTCGAATGCGGCCGACCCTCTGAAGCGCGACGCTCAGATTTTTCACGCAAGTATGGAGCCGCGCCTCTGATAATATTCCCCATTCGCAATGTCTCAGAGTCCAGACCATGGAAAAGCAAGAAGTGCGCCTAGCCAGGCGTTATCGCGTTAGCGGCAAAGTGCAGGGGGTCGGGTTTCGCTACTTTGCGAGCCGCATTGCTCGGCAGCTCACCTTAACCGGCTACGCGAAGAACCTGCGCGATGGCAGCGTGGAAATTTACGCCATCGGAACGGACACGATGCTTGCGGCCTTGCGTAAGGAACTCCAACGCGGTCCACGCTCGGCAGTAGTTTCAGATTTGACCGAAGAAGATGCGGCGATCGAATCCAAGTTCGAGAGCGGATTTTCTATCGAACGCGACAATTTTGATGTGTGAACGAACTCAAAGAGGAGACGATGGACGAACTGAAAAAACTCATTCGCGAAATCCCGGATTATCCGAAGCCGGGAATTCTGTTTTACGACATCACCACGCTGCTCAAGGACCCCAAAGGCTTCCATTCTCTCGTCGACCAGCTTTGCGAACACTATATCGGACAGAAAGTTGATCTCATCGCCGGGATCGAAGCGCGCGGTTTTATTTTTGCTCCCGCGCTCGCATATCGACTCGGCGCTGGATTTGTTCCCGTCCGCAAACCGAAGAAGCTGCCGTCGAAATGCGCGTCAGTCACCTACCAGCTCGAATACGGCACGGATCAACTCGACATTCACGAGGACGCCGTCAAGCCGGGCCAGCGCGTGCTCATTTGCGATGACTTGCTTGCGACCGGCGGCACCGCCGCAGCCGCCGTTAAGCTGATACGTCAACTCGGCGGCGAAGTTGTGGGCGCAGCTTTTGCCGTCGAGCTGAATTTTCTGAATGGCCGCGCAAAACTTCCCGGCGTCGATGTCTTCTCGCTGCTGAAATACGATAAGTAGAACGGTATTCACGAATTGCGAGACGCAGCTCTTTCGGCGCCTGCTATTGGCGCTTCTACTTTGTCTTTTCGGGCTTCTTTCCAGAACGTTGGCGGACCACTTCGAAGAGGACCACGCCTGCAGCAACTGAAACGTTGAGCGCGCGAACCGGGCCCGCGGTCGGAATCGAGACGAGAAAATCGCAGCGTTTGCGCGTTAGTTCGTGCAGGCCCTCGCCCTCGCTGCCCAGCACGATGCCGACTTGCCCCGAAAAGTCCGCTTCGGTATATTTTTTCTCCGCGCGCTCGTCCAGTCCGATCAGCCAGTAGCCCGCTTCTTTCATTTCTTCCATCGCGCGGACGAGATTCTTCACACGCGCCACAGGCAAATGCGCCAGGGCTCCAGCGGAAGCGCGTTCTACGGTATCGGTCAATCCAACCGCGCGCCGTTCAGGGATGATCACGCCGTTCGCGCCGGCAGCGAGCGCCGTCCGCACGATTGCGCCGAGATTGTGCGGATCTTCAATGCCGTCGAGCAGGACCAGAAGCCCTTGCGGAGTTTTCGCCGCGAGCAAATCTTCAAGTTCGAGAGCCGGCTTGGCTGCCGCCAGGGCAGCGATGCCTTGATGTTCGCGCGTGCCTACCAGCCGGTCGATCTGCGAGCGCTCTTCAAATCGCACCGGCACGCTTTTCGACCGCGCGAGCTGCACCACCGCTTCCACACGCTCGCCGTGGCGTCCGCGCGCGATCACGATGCGATCGAGCGCGCGTCCCGCGGCCAGCGCTTCTTCCACGGCGTGAAATCCGGTGAGCCAGTTCATTCGTTCCTTCGCGTCGTCGTGAAGATGAGTTTCGTTAATCCAGCGCGGCGCAGAATTCGAGCATACGCTGTCGCGTGCTTTTTACCGCAACAGCAAACTCCAGCCTTGCCGCACCATCGACCAAGAGAATGACGCGGTCGAGATCGCCTTCTCCCGAGCGCCCCGCCAGCACGAGTCGAATCGGCTGAAACAACTCCCGGCTACGGTACGGAGTCGATGCCTTCATCGCCTCAATGATTTCCTTGAAGCGATTGGAGTCCACATCACCGCTATCGAGAATCAGATTCGCAAGCTGCCGGATCACTTCTCTTGCACCGGAACGCGCTAGCACAGATTGATTTTCATCCTTTTGCAGAATTTCCGCCGCGTCATAACGAAAGATCAGCTTGAGAAGTTCCGCTCGTTTCGTGGGATACGGCCCAAGAAGTTCCGCTGCCCGCGCAAGCCACGTCTGTAAGGGAGAATCATCGCGACCTTCGGCACCAGCGACGAGCCATCCGTTCTCGCGAAGTATCGCAACAACGTCCTCGGCCGTGAAATCGCTCGCAGGGGCATTCGTCTGAATTGTTTCCGCGGACGCATCAGGTGTCATAGGCAATTTTCTCGCAGTCGAAATCCAGAAGCGGAGCTGTCAGCCTTCCAGCGTCGCAATGGTGTGAGCAGCGATAGCTTCGCCGCGTCCGATTTCGCCCGTGCCTTCGTTTGTCTTCGCTTTCAGATTGATCTGTTCCGGCGCGATGCCGAGCGATTTCGCCAGCGCCGCGCGCATGGCGGGAAAATGAGGCCCAAGCTTCGGCCGCTCGCAGATCACTATTGCATCCAGGTGACCGATGCGCAGATGCCGCTCGTCCAGCAGTTTTCTCGTGTGCTCGAGAAATAGCAAGCTGGATGCCCCCTTCCACTTTGGATCCGTGTCCGGAAAATGTGTGCCGATATCGCCCAGCCCTGCCGCCCCGAGCAACGCGTCGCATAGCGCGTGCGCCAGCACGTCGCCGTCCGAATGCCCCACCGAGCCTTTGTCGAACGGCACTTCGACTCCGCCGATCATCAGCCTGCGCCCCTCGGCCAGCCGGTGCAAATCGTAACCAATTCCAGAGCGCGTCATTTCGATCGGCGCTCCTGTTCCAGATAAAACCGCGCCAAGTCCATATCCGCGGGCCGCGTGATTTTCAGATTGCGCTCGGAGCCGAGCACGACGAACACATCGTGCCCAAAGCGTTCGACCAGCGACGATTCATCCGACGCCGTAACGCCGTCCTGCTGCGCTTTGCGAAATGCGTCGCGCAGCAGCGCATACGAAAACGCTTGCGGCGTTTGCGCCAGCACGATTCTCTCGCGCGGAATCGTGGACGTAATCAGCGCCACATCTTCAGGCAGCGTCGCGCGTTTCACTTCTTTCACCGTATCGATCGCAGGTATGCCGAGAATTGCCGCGCCTCGCGCACGCGCTTCCGCGATCACCCGCTCAATCTGCTCCTGAGTAACGAAAGGCCGCACCGCGTCGTGTACCAGAACGATTTCCGTCGCAGGATCCACTTGTGCCAGCGCATTGGCCACGGACTGCTGCCGCGTGTCTCCGCCGTGAACCACGCGTGCAGGCCGGCCAAGCGCAGCTTTGCCCACTTTGTCTTGCAACGAAACGATGTCGTCCGCTCGCGTGGCGATAAAAAAATCAGTTATCTCAGCGCAAGCCGCCAGCCGCCGCAAGGCAAAGATCACCAGCGGCATACTATCCAACTCGAGGAATTGCTTCGGCGTTTCGGCGCCCATGCGGGTGCCCAGTCCAGCGGCAGGAATAATAGCGGCGACGCGAGTCATCGAAGGGCCAACAGTCTATCGCAATTGCACACGAACAGGGAGAAAACGGTAATGGGTCGGCTTCCGATTGTCCGACTTGTCAGGAGTTGGCGGCCACAAATCCCGCTAGAGCCGTAGCCAATCTCTCCTCAACTCCTCGTCGCTCGGAATAGTGCCGTCCGCACGCAACCCCGCAAGGTTGCTGAGGTTCGCCATTACCCGCGACGAGCTATCCGACGCCTTAACGAACATGACGGCTTCGTCAGCCTCCGTGAAGAACACTTCATCCGCGGTGTTCTGCAAACCATAGCCTTCCTGGATTATTCTGAGGATTCCAGCTTCGGCAGGAGTTAGATCTCTTCGACGCATACGCAAGAGCCTTGTTGCTTTCGATCATATATCGAGATGGCAGCGATTGGGATGCGAGGCCATCTGTCCGGACTGCAAGCAGTGACAAAACTAAGAACGGCCCGGCTCGGGATACAGAGGACGCGGGGGGCGCTCGCCGCCGGTGCGATCCTCGACCGCGCGAGGACCTGTCTGCGGCTCCGCTGGAGATTGCGGCACAGCTGAAATGGGGCGCGGCGCCATCTGTTCGCCGCGCTCGTCGTAACGTCCGAAGATCATTTTGCCCGCGGTAGTTTGATGCACGGACGTCACCGTGATGTCG
>Ga0209330_1000171_pt1 | contig 31991 bp, 39 predicted proteins | sample JacPinW_OM2H0_O3_FD_187969 | JGI IMG/M metagenome (GOLD analysis project Ga0209330, IMG submission 187969) | Forest soil microbial communities from Algoma, Ontario, Canada - Jack Pine, Ontario site 1_JW_OM2H0_O3 (SPAdes) (version 2) | ecosystem: Environmental > Terrestrial > Soil > Boreal... | reverse complement strand
GAGAACGCCGTGTTTACTGAGACGAGGCTCTGCAGTTGGCTGCGACAGCTAACGGGACTGCGGTGCAAGGCGGCAGGGTGCGGCGCGCTTGAAATCATTTACCCGCGGTGGAGTGAGATTCGCAAGCGCCAAAACAGGAGAGATACGGCGAACCAGGAAAGGGCGGCAGCGGTGAGGACCAGCGACGCGCGACGCATTGGGAGCAAACGCCACGCGATCACTGCGAACGCCAAGAGGCCGATGGTGCTGAGGGCCGTGCCGCGAGACTCGATGGCGGCTGCGTCGCGGCCGCGTCGGGTGCCATCAAAGCCGGCACGTTGTTTTTTCTCCTTTTCGTGAGTGGCAATCAGCGTGGCTGTAGCGGGAAAAATTGCCGGGAAAGCTAGGAAGAGGCCGCCGACGCCCGGACCGAATTCTTTGGCGATGAGTCCGGTAGCGACGGTTATCAGGCCGCCCAGTAAAAAGCGGACGGCGTACTCGTGCCATTTGGCTTCCTGCAGTGCTGCGAGATTTAGCTTGATGCGCATCGTAGTTTTCAGCGCTCGCTGAATCGTTTCAAGTTCCCTGCCTGAGAAAAGCCCACCAGAGGCCCATCGCAACGGCAAGCCAGACCACGAGGAGGCCGATGGTGGCGAGTTTCGTCTCTGGCTTTTCGCGGTGCAGAAGGATCATGGCGCACCAGGCGTAAACGAAGAATGCGACTGATCCCGCAAGCATAGAGCGAGCTTCGAGAGCCGCGTAGGATGCGCCGTCGTTTTTGATGGTTAGCGCGAGTGTCGCCAGGGCGACCGAAGGCGCAGCGCCGAAAAGAGCGGCGAAACTCTTGGGCTTGAAGATTGTACCGAGCATCGAAAAGGCAGAGACGAAGAAACCGCCCACCAAAAAGCGGATGAGAATTATTTTCACCAGAAGAGTGCCCTGAGTTGACTGCGCATCAAGCGGCGATCAGCGAGCGGACATGGCCTACTATGCTCGAGACTTCAGACTTTGCCACAACGCGATCAACCGGGACATTTTTGCCAATCAATTGGAGCGCGGCGGCATCAACGTAAAGCGTCAGGAGAATGATCGGAGTGCCCGGCAGAATGCGTTTCAGCACACGAGCGGCTTCGATTCCGTTCAGTACAGGCATGGATAGATCAAGGATGATCAGGTCGGGTTTGTATTCTTTGGCGAGGGTAATCGCTTCCTCGCCATTCACCGCCTCGGCATGCAACTCATAGTCTTTCTCCACTTCGAAGGCCTTACAAAGAGCCTCGCGGGCCAGCGAGCTATCGTCTGCGGCTACGATCGTCTTCGGCTTCAGAGTCTTCTTCATGGACGCTTCACAAGGGCATATTGAACAGGCCCAGGTCTAACGGGATATACCCTGAATCGGGTATTTCAGGAAGATGAATGCATCATGGCCGTTCTGGTACTAAGTCAGCTAGAGTCCTTCGATGGCGGAGCTGAACAGGGGGATCTTGGCTTCTACCAGCGTGCCGGGTTCGGCGCGAGATAATGTCAACTCGCCGCCGAACTGGCGCACGCGTTCGCGCATACCGGTTACTCCAACGCCTAAATTCGATGAGGACCTCTTGCCGACAGCTTCCGAAGGAATTCCCTTGCCGTAATCTCGAACACGTATCGTGACCCATTCCGGCTGCTTGTCGATTTCCACGCGGACACTGTCGCTTTTCGAGTGCCTGTACACATTGGTGAGAGATTCCTGAACCACTCGAAATATGGTCATTTCCATGTCTTTTGAGAGGCGAGGAAAGATCTGCGGCGTGATGGTAAGAGAAACCTGAATGCCGCTTCTCTTCACCATTCCGTCTACATACCAATGCAGCGCCGAGCGTAGTCCTGTCTCGTCGAGCAAGGGCGGATGCAAGAGATACGAAAGATTCCGAACTGAAGCGATAGCAGCGTCCGTTATTTGATTGAGTTGCTCGCTTCCGCTGCCTTTCGGTAAGGTCATCTTAAGAGCGCTCAGTTGCTGCCCGAGATCATCATGAAGTTCTCGAGCGATTCGCCGGCGCTCTTCGTCTTGCACGACCAACAGCCGCGCGGACAGCTTTTGAAGCTCCAAGGTTCGTAGCTCGATTGCTCGCCGGGACTGGTCCAGTTCTGCCACGCGCTGGCGCAATTCCTGGTTGAGAGCTTGTACCCGTTCCTCCGCTTGCCTTCGATCGGTCAAGTCTTGGGTAACTTTGGCGAAGCCGACGAGATTGCCGCCGGGTGAGACTAACGCGGTAATTATGACGGATGCCCAGAAGGACGTACCGTCCTTCCTAACGCGCCAACCTTCATCGGCGAAGCGGCCTTCTTTACGTGCAAGCAGCAACTCGCGTTCGGGCCAGCCGCTCGCTACGGCTTCGGGTAGATAAAACCTAGAGAAATGCACCCCGACGATCTCGTCCCGGGTGTAGCCCTTTAGAGCTTGCGCGCCCGGATTCCAGGTGAGGACTCTACCTTCCGGATCGAGCACGAACACGGCGTAGTCTCGGATATTCTCGACGAGAAGACGAAATAGATCAATCTGGTCCGCCGGAGCGCCACGAGGGCGATCTATTGGAACCGGCGAGCCTGACTTATGATGTTCGGTCAAGGAAGACTCCAGGACTCTCTGGATGGAATGTTAAGCACACAAGCGACTATACACTCCGCAATCAGGAATAGCTGCAGCGGCTCGATAGGAAGGAACCCTACAACTTGAGCTTCCGTGCTTAGTGGCCGCACTGGCGATATCTAGATAGTCTGTCGGCTGGGGTAGCGCAACAGGTTCCTTTGCAGTGCATGCAAAGAGGAAAGTGCATTCGTGATGACTTCTCGTTCCGGATCTTGGTCCGGATCAAGGGTTTGGATCCTCTGTACGATAGCGGATTCCGCCTCAAGAATTCGCATGCGCAGCCTCGCCGGATTTGATTCGGAGATCGCAGCAGTGTAAAGACTGTGCCAGACGGCCTGTTTCATGTGGACACCTCGCCAGGAATAGAATGCCCGCTTCGAAAGCGTACCAAATTCAAACAATGCGTCCCATACAGTTTTTTCTGTATTTTTGTTCAAGGTTCCGGGTTTACTAGGGCTGACGATAGACAGCAAGAACTACGAAGAATTCGCGGCGTAAACCGGAGGGGCGCGGCATGCAGCATTGTCCCGCGCTCGCGATGTGCTTCAGTCCGCAAAGCGGCGGCAAGTCGCCGCACTCCAAATTAAGCGTTGCCACGGTGCTGTGGAGTGCGGGAGCTTGCTCCCGCTTTCTGCTACCTGACGCGTTTTGCCGTAGCAATATTCCGTAGGGGCGCGAAAGCATGCGCGCTTCGTGCGTCCCGCGTTCTTGTCGCGGGGCTGCGTCCGCTGCAAAACGCGCGACTAGTGATCATATGGATGATCACTGTCTTGCCAGCGAAATACTGCGATGGATCCGAGCCATCTCGCCAAGAACTTGTGCCGGGCGCAGCCCCGCGACACCGCGCGGGACCCAAAAAGAGGTCATGGTACCGTGCCCCTACGGATTCGGTGGGTGCGGGCGGTTGGCGGGTTGCGGGATGGCGAATCCCTCGGCCTTTATTGACATCAGATGATCGAGGCCTTGAGGTTTCGGCTTCACAAGGTTACCGAGGAGCTTTATGGCGCAGACAAAAAGATGGCTGGTTGTTGTGGCAGGGATTTTTGCGGCGGCGGTGGTTGTCGCGAGTGGGACGCGCGCGGTGGCGCAGATGCAAACGACGCAGCCTTCCGGGGCGAATTCAAATGAGAGTAAGCAAGCGAAGATAGATCGCGCGCTATCGGCGGGACCTGCGGACATAGTCAAAAACGCGACAGTCGCGGAAATGGACGCTCAGGGCAAGATGATAATTCTGCGCGCGGGCACAAACGAATTTACTTGTATGCCGGGCGACCCGACGGGAGTGGGACAGCCTGCGATGTGCGAAGACGAAGCGTCGATGCAGTGGGGCAGAGATTTTGCCGCGCACAAGCCGAAGCCGACCAATACCGTCCCGGGAATAACCTACATGCTGGCCGGAGCGACGCAACGAAGCGATTCAGATCCTTACGACACGACGAGCGATCCCATCGCGATAGGGCCGCACTGGATGATCATGTGGCCGTTTGATGCGAAATCCACGGGGTTGCCGACCACGCACAAGCCGACGGGAGCCTACATCATGTGGGCCGGGACACCGTACGCGCACTTGCACGTGATGGGGCGTCCGTAACCGAACGCCCATGCGATTTATCGAGAGTTGCGCGCAGGTCAAGCTGGAGTAGTCCTGCACTCCGCGATCGAGAGATAGACGCCTTTGCTAGATCTCTAGACCGGCCGCATTTTTGCAAATATCAAGAACGGCCGCTGCTTTGCTCATCCTTCATGGCGCGCACTAAAAGGCGTCTGAAAAAATGTATCTGAGCAAATGCGATGGCCGCACCAGCAAGAAGCAACATAACGTCGAAATAGCCGGTGTCTATATGCCAGAGGGACCTCGTGTGGGAGCGTAGCCGCATTGCTCCCGTCACGCCAACAAAGAGGACTACAAGAGCCCCTACGTGGATGCACGAGAGCAGGGGCAACTTTTTCCTAACCGCCTTCTCATCCAGGCTGAACCCCTTCGTCCCCTTCCCTTTTATCGCCCGGCCCGGCGTCGCAAAATACGAAGAAGAACACGACACCCGTGTACGCAACGATGGAGGCGATTTGAATCTCAAATTGGTCGTCTCTGAGGGCAATAAAGACAAGCATTGTCGCCAGAAACATTGCGGGGATAACAATGAACACTCCCCATTCTTTGAAGAGTACAAAGCCCGAGTCTTGCGCGCGCCCGGAATCGCCGTGTGTGACACGGAGACGTTCTACTAAGGGTAGATCGCAATTAGAGCAGCGGTGAACGTTGGCCGGATACTCGGCTTGGCATTGCGGGCAGATCATGGAACGTCGCGACTGTAACATACCGCCTTAGAAACGCTCAGATCGGACAAGTGGCTTGTGCAAGTCCGATTGGAGTTTGAACTAGGGCTGGGGCGGCGGGCACATCTTATCAAGTGGCGCTGGATGCCTTCGTCGCACTGTCACGCTCGATGAGCGTTCGCAGTACGGTTTCCAAGGACACCTTCCCTTTTCGAGAACCAGCCGGGTTGCCTTCAAACTCGATCCATCCTTCATTGAAGCCATCGAGCATCTGAATGCGCGGCTCGGGGTTTTTCATGCCTTGTGATTTGAAGAGTGCCTCCCACGTCTCACGCGGCACTGCTTCCAGTCTCACGGGACGGCCCAATAGATTAGCGAAGGTGTTAGCGACTTCCCTCGGGGTCACACGACGCGGCCCTTCCAACTCGATGACCCGGTGGCCCTCCCATGTTTCCTGGAGCAGTTCGGCGGCTAGGCGTCCGATGTCGGAGGTGGCGACCATAGGGAACAGTTTATCCAGCGGATGCAGGAAGCTTTGAATCGCGCCAGTCTTCGCTGGCCCAACATCCCAGCTAAAGTTCTCCATGAACCATGCCGGCCGCAGAAAGGTGATTGCCATCGGCAGCTTTCGGAGCGCTTGCTCGATGATGGCGTGCTGCGTCAGCAGGTTCGAGCGCGTGGCCTGTGCTCCGATCGTCGATAAATATACGACTCTACGCGGGCGCGCCCCGGCCAAAACTGAACTTAATGTGGCGGCCAATGTCAGTGCTTCGCTAAAGTCAGGCGATGGATCGAAGTTTGGGGGCACCAGAACGAACGCGCCATCGACATCCTTAAATGCATGTGTCAGAGCGGCAGGGTCATTAATATCCGCGGTCACTAACTGGCAGCCACGTTCGGCCCATGCTTTGCATTTGCTGACGTCGCGGACCACTCCCCGAACGCTTTGATGAGCGGCCAACAGGTTGCGAGCCACCTCGCCGCCTACCTGACCAGTGATTCCCGTAATTGCAAACATCCGCGTATCCTCTCCTTCGAGCTTGTTCTGCATGAGATGCGAAAGAAATGGAAGGCGTTTCAGCAAATCACCCTGAACGCTTCGAAGGTGGCGGGGAAAATTGTGACCAGCCCACCGAGTTTAGGAGGCGCGAGGGCCGCGCAGAAGCACGACTAGCGCAACCAGCGCCACTCCGTAGCACGCGCCGGTGCCGAGCAACTGGACAACGTCGACAGTACGATAGGTTTCAAATCTTGGCTGATGCATGAGATTCGCGAGGCCGACACTTCCGATGACTATAGGGGCGAAGACTGCAGAGCCAAGTACTTTGCGGCTGAACATGAGTGCCTCCTGGGAGATCGAGCCGCGACGGCCCGTCACGCGGGGCGAGTCTATAACGCTTTCTCGGCGGGCGCGTCACCCTTTTCGCGAACGAGACTCAGACGCCGATGGTAGACCACTTGTATGCCAAACACTCAGGAAGGTAACCGGAGGCTCGCGCGCAGGCCGCCCATAGGCGAATCATCCAACGCGATCGTCCCCTCGTAAAGTTGGGCAAGATCGCGAACGATTGCCAATCCCAGTCCCGAACCGGGCGCGGCTTCGTCAACGCGCACGCCTCGCTGCAACACTTGATCGCGCAGGGAGGGAGGCAGGCCCGGGCCATCGTCATCCACCGTCAGAACTACCGCACCATTTTCCTGCACGGATTGTATCTTGACGTTGGACTTTGCCCACTTACAGGCGTTATCGAGAAGATTCCCCAGCATCTCTTCCAAATCTTCGCGTTGCCCCCGAATGAAGTGTGCGGACGAAACATCGACCTCAATCGCAAGCCCGCGAGCGGCGTAGATTTTCTCCAAGGTTCGCTTCAGCCCTTCAACAGAAACCAGCACAGGACAGCGGGCAGCGGGCGCGCCTCCGGGGGTAGTAGCGCGAGTTTGCGTCAGATGATAGTCAACCTGCCTGCGCATGCGATCAACTTGCAAGCTGATCGTGGATGCGATTTCGTGTTGGCCCGCAGCTTCGAACCGCTCGGCCTCCTGGGCCAGCACGGTCAGCGGCGTTTTCAACCCGTGTGCGAGGTCGCCGGCTTTCGCCAGAGCCCGACGGACGATCCGCTCACGGTGCTCTAACAAGGAATTTAGATCGTTCACCAACGGCTGCACTTCTGTCGGATAGGATCCTTCGATCCTGTCGCCGGAACCGTCGCGCAGACCAGATAGTTGCCGACGCAGCCGGCCAAACGGCAACAGTCCAGCGCGGAATTGCCAGATTCCCGCCAGTATGCACAAAGTCGCAAAAACTAGAAGAATTCCTATGCCCCATGCAGGCATGAAACGAAGCTGGCCATGCACCACGAGGAACAATAAATGCATTAGCGGGATCAGTCCAAGCGTCCACAGAACAGTGCCGAGAAGAATTCGCCACCGGAAAGAATGCAGCCAATTCATGGATGGGCCTTCATGCGGTAACCCAGGCTTCGCACTGTCTCAATGAAGGTCGCACCCAACTTTCGTCGCAAGCGAGCGATGAAAACTTCAACTGTATTCGAATCTCGGTCGAAGTCCTGGGAGTAAATATGTTCAGTGAGCTCGCTTTGTGAGACTACACGTTGGCTGTGGTGCATCAGATAAGAAAGCACGCGAAATTCATGGCTAGTCAGTTTCACCTCCGCGCCTTCGAGAGTCACTTTGCCGGATCGCGGGTCCAGCACGAGCGCGCCGCAGCGAAGTTCAGGATTGCTCTGCCCGCTCGATCGCCGGATAAGCGCGCGCAACCTCGCCAGCAATTCCTCCATGCGGAAAGGCTTCCCCATGTAGTCATCAGCCCCTCCGTCAATCCCCTGAACCTTTTCGTGCCAACTGCCTCGAGCCGTTAGCACGAGCACCGGCATTGCCTGCCCCGCCTCGCGCCAGCGGCGCAACAGCGTCAACCCATCCACCTTGGGTAGTCCCAAGTCGAGAACAACGGCGTCATAGCTCTCATCATGTCCGAGAAGATCAGCGCGTTCGCCGTCGGCCGCATGGTCTACAGCGTAGCCGGCGCGGCGAAGCGCGTCAGTTAACTGTCTGGCCAGCAACACCTCGTCTTCCACGACAAGCACTCGCATGCTTTCCTTTTTATGCAAGGAGACAGGAACCAAGCTGAACGCCACCTGAACAGTGCATTCAGAGGCCATTCAGGCGAGTACCCGTATTGTCTGAATCGTGATCGAACTGCAAGCTCCAGGCAATGCCTACTATACGCGGACCAAGACAACGTCGCAGTTCGGATTCACTACTCTTGGGAACGTCGAACAAAGAAAAAAGGAGGAAATTAAATGAAGGCAATCCGTCGAACGCTAGTTCTGTTTTTTGTGCTGGGCCTCACCACGGTGGCGCAGATGTCGTCACCGGTCGGTAAGGAACAATCGCCCTCGGGCGCCACGATGCCGCACCCGTCTCACGCAAATGCCGCTCCTCTGACATATGCGGAACTGCAGAACACTGCTGCGGAGTTAGAACGGGCCAGACAGGCAACCGCAAAATACCAGGACGTGCATGTGGCTGAAGCCGACGGATATCAGATGGTGGGTGGTGATATGCCTGGAATGGGCATTCACTATGTTCTGACGATGGAGCCGAATCGCTTTGATATAGAGAAGCCGCCTATTTTGCTGTATGTGAAAAGTTCGGCTCCGCAGGGCGGATACTCTCTGGCCGGTGTCGGTTATTTTTGGGATGCGCCCGCAGGGCCTGACGGCCAGCCATTAAACCCGCCATTTCCGAAATCGCTGGCACTATGGCACCGCCATGAAAATATTTGCATCCTGGCTCACCTGGAAAACCCTCACGGATTGACTGAGAGCCAATGCCGCGAACAAGGAGGTCACTTCATCGCTGAGACTCAGTGGTTGGTCCATGCCTGGATTTGGAAAGATAATCCAACAGGGATATTCAGCCCAGAGAATCCGGCTTTGCGGTGATTAGGAGCGGCAAACGACTCATACGGTTGCGCGACTTATCAGGGCTGGCGTGAACAACAATTAATTCGAAAGCATTCCGATCGTGACGAGCCACTTCTCCACTAGCTGTGGCCATTCCGTGATCGGAAGAGCCGTGCGCCGGAGGCCGAAAGCATGTCCGCCGTGAGCGTAGAGATGCATTTCGGTGGGAACCTTCGCCTTCTGTAGTGCGATGTAGTAAGCGATCGACTGATCTACGCCGTCGATGTAGTCATCCTCGGCTTGCACCAAAAATGTCGGGGACGTCTCCGGAGTGACCGGAACTTGCGGATTCAATGCATATGTGGTGTCACTCGTCGATAGATGACCCGGATAAACTGCCACGGCAAAATCCGGGCGACAGCTTTCTTTGTCTGCTGCATCGACAGGCTCATACAAACGGTGCGCGAAGTCCGTACTGATTTCCGCCACCAGATATCCGCCCGCCGAGAAACCAAGCACTCCGATCTTGTGCGGATCGATGTGCCAATCTGCTGCATGTAATCGCAAGAGCCCGATCGTTCTCTGCGCATCCTCCAGCGGCAGGGTCGATTTGTTCAAACCGTCGTTGGGCCGGCAATTGCAGTGCCAATCATAAGGCAGGCTCGGTACGCGATATTTCAGCAAGACGCACGTAATCCCGCGCGACGTCAGCCAGTCGCAAGCCTCAGTGCCTTCCAGGTCGATAGCCAATCCTTCGAAACCGCCTCCGGGAAATACAACCACTGCAACGCCTGTATTTTTTCCGGTCGGCAAGTAAACCGTGATTGTTGGCTGCGTCACATTCTTCACCCAGACCCACGTTTTCCCGGCGACTAGGTGATCCTTTACGATCGCCGTATCCTCGGGGCCGGGGACGGCTTGCGCGTCAGGTATTGCTGCAGGCCATATCGCCACTTGAGTGTGTGGCGGCGATGGTTGCCAGGCGGTCGTCTGCGCGCCAGCACTACCAGCCGCAAACAGAACGCAGAAAATGAGGATCGACGATTTCATCTTAGTCCCCGGCTAAGATAACGCGGCGCCGTCGGAAGCCATTGTGGAAATTCGCGAAGGTATTCGAAACGTAACTGGCGTTGAGCGCATTTATCGGTGAAGTGAAAAGCAGGCCAAACGGCGTATGTCCGGTCACGCAGTCGGGTGGTCAGTGGGCCTTTTTTTAATCCAAGTGATGAAATCAGCCAGAAGCAGGGAGAGCCCTACGAGGAACGAAATTACGGCGAGAAATCGCGCGGCTCGAAATTGTGCGGGGAGCGGAAAGGCCGCGGAACCTAGTTCGTATCCAAAGGCCGAGTTCTTGGCTTCGTGGATAAAGCGCACGAGATAGATCCACAACGGCAGGCCAGCCGCCAGGACGATGGCTCCTCGAGCGCGCATCATGTAAATTCGGGCTTCAACAACCTCGCGTTATTTTGGCTGAGGTTGGTCCTTTGTTTTGGACGGAGCCGGCTTTGACTGCGGCCTTTGCGCAGACTTAGGCTGCGCCGCCGGCTTAGGCTGTGCCGCGGGCTTCGGTTGCGCCGCAGGTTTTGGTTGTGCGGCCGGCTTGGGCTGTGGCGCTGGCCGTTGCGAGGGCTTCGGTTGCGCCGCAGGTTTCGCATCGGGCTTCGGCTGAACCGCCGGTTTAGGCTGCGACGACGGCCGTTGCGCCGGTTTCGGCTGCGGCTTCGCATCGGGCTTCGGTTGTACTGCCGGCTTCGCGTCAGGCTTTGGCTGCGGACGGGTGCCAGGTCTCGGCTGAGGCTTGTTGTCAGGAGCCGGCTTCGTACCCGGAGTCGGCCTGGTTCCCGGCTTCGTTCCCGGGTTTGGCTTCGTGTCCGGATTCGGCTTGGTGCCGGGCCTCGTGCCGGGCTTGTTGTTGTCTGGCCTTGTGCCAGGCTTGTTGTTATCTGGCCTCGGACGCGGCGTCGTTCCTGGTTTTGTACCTGGGCGTGTGCCGGGTCTCGGATTATTCGGACGGGTGGGTCGGTTGCCGCCGGGACGATTTCCAGGTCCCCAAGGCTTGCTTGGACGAGTGATCGGGCGGACGCTGGGCGGGCGATAGTTGGGCGGACGATATCCCCAATTGCCGCCGTAGCCGGGACGGCCTCGGTAGTACACGGGGCGCGGACGATACCACGGGTTCGGCGGACGATAGGGATTTCCCCATCCTCCCCAGACCGCGTGATTGTAATAGGCGCGTCGCGATCCCCAATTCCATCCCCAGCCTCCCCACCCCCATGGCCGATTATCAACAAGCAGAGCGCCAATTCCGATACCAACTCCAAAACTGATCAGCGAAGTGGCTACCACGCCACCCGCAGGGCGAATGTAAACGACCGTGGGATCGTAAACCGGAACATAAACCACCTGCGGATTTACGGGCTGAATTACGTAAACCGGTTGGCCGGCAGGCTGCTGCACGTCTACTTGAAGTTGCGAATTGGTGCGCAACGCGCCTGAAGCATATGCCTGGGCGCGCAAACGCTGAATCGAATCGGTGACGGAAGCCTGGTCCGCGGTAAATGCATCGCCTATCGCGGTGTAATCGTCGATGTTCTCAGCCATCATGGTGACGACTTGCGGAAAATTCACCAGCGCGATGAACGCGGGGTCGAATCCCGCTGCCTGCGCGGCATCCGTGAGCGCCGTGCCGGTGAGGTCGGGATTCTGGATCAACCAATTATCGACGTCGAGAATTTCCTGCGGGTTCGTGCACGCGGTGGTGATTTGCGCGAGCAGCGAATCGGGATAGAGCGCGACAGGAGCGAGCAACTGGTCCAGTTGATCGGGAGTGGGAGGAGCAATATCGTCCTGCGCGCGGACTAGCGGTACGAAGTCCTGAGAAAATAGGAGAGCGATTAGTAAAACGACTGCAGTGAAAGCGCGTTTCCGTAGCATAGAGTTCCCTCCGTCTGGCCCAAGCATCCCGATGGTCGGGTATTGTAGCACTAAGTCAGCGATAGATTTATCAGGGATGCAATTTTTTTGGATGGGTCTGCGGATAAACGGAGTGCAATTGACAGCGGGAAGTCCAAGGGGCACACTGTGCGGCATGCGAGCGACGAATCATTTTGCGCGAAGGAGAATTATTTTCATGCGAGCGAGTATTTTCATGCGAGTAATTATTCTTTTTATGTTGGCGTGCGCGGTGTTTCCGTCGGTGAGCCGGGCGCAAGCGCCGGTGTTCGAGATTGCGCCGGGAGAGAGCTGGATCAAGTTTCACGTGAAGGCCTCGGCGAAGATCGCGGGGAAATTCGACAAGTGGGACGCTAAGTTGACGTTCGCATCTCCGGACGAAGGTACCGGCAAACTGGAAATCACAATTCAAGCAGCCAGCGTGGACACCGGGAGCGGGATGAAGAACGGCAAGTTGAAGAGCAAAGATTTCTTCGACGCAGACAACAATCCAGTGATCACGTTCACGTCAACGAAATTCGTGCAGACAGGGCCGAACACGTTTGAGGTGGATGGAGATTTTACGATACGCGGCGTGTCGAATCCGGAGAAGTTGACGCTAACGGTTTCCGGCAAGGGCACCGGAGCAGGCGAGATTAAAGGCGAGATGGTCTTCAATCGCAAAGATTATGGGATGAACAAGGGCATTCCGTTCATCAAGATTGCCGACCACGTGGACGTGGATTTCCACCTGAAGGAAAAGCGCGTGAGCGGCCCGCCGCTCGAAGACAAGGAATAACTCGCGCCGCACGTGAAGTTTTTCCGCCACCGAACAGGCGCGGCTGCGCCACTCAATGTAACCGTAGGGGTGCCGCATGCTCGCCGCTGAACCCTAGCTTTTCGTTTAAATTTGAAATTGAACGCGCAGAACATCGTTTTCTCCCCGCTACTTGGTTTCCAGATGCCCGGTAAGAGAAATGTTGCAACTGGCGCCCTGGTTGCCCACAAATAATCCCCCTATTTGCGTGCCAATCCCAGCTCCTGGATCCGCGTAGATTCGGGCCAGAGAGTGGGTGATGCCAAAAGCGCCGGGGATCATCGTGATGGGAAAGACGTATAGCAGGGTATTTTGATCATTCATCATCACATTATCTGTCGGCAAAGGAACTGTGATTAGGATCGAGAGGCTATCCCCCTGCTCCATATTGCAAAGCGCCGAGACGTCTTCAATCACCAATCGCTTGACGGCCGCCCCGGTGGAAGTCGTGAGCGGGACGAGCAATTCGGACTTAGCGAAGCCCCCGCAAACCGAATTCAGATTCTCAGTGCACAAGGTGGCGCCGAACGGAAAGCTCCCGGGGCCGTCCTCCGTGGGCACTGCGTTCGACGCAGTATTTGTCACTTCTACGAGAGAGGCGGCGACGCCGCGAGTAGCTTTGGGAACCAGCGCCGCGATCAACACGGCCGCAAGGAAAATGCCGCCGAAGGTAGTTAAGGTATTCCGAACGAGATTCATCGTGTCTCTCCTTAGTAGCTGAAAACGAGCCTGTCGCGCAGTGCTCCTTCCCTACTTGGTTTCCAGATGGCCCGAAACTCTCAAAAAACACTCTGGGCTGGTAGCGGTCAAGGCGGCGATACCTGAGGGGTCGACATAAATTCGAACAACTGCTTGCCCAAAGGTCTGGCCGGCACTAAAGCCGCTGAGGAGGAAGTTATTGCTAAACTCAGTCCCCGACACTCCATTGTTGTTATCTGCGGAGAAGGGCACACTCAATGTGACGACTTCCACCGGCCCACCTTGATTACAGTTGGCGTTTAAGTTCTCGATCACTAACCGCTTCACTGGCACTCCCGTTGTGGTTGCAGACGGCACGACGAAGAAGCCGGGGATACCTAGAGATTGGCACTGAGCGCCTACGCAGAGAAACGCCTCGTATGGAAAATTCGCGTCGTCGGAAACTGTCGGCACCGGATTCGCGCTGGTGTTAGTGACTTGTACCAGTGTCGCCGCGATGCCGCGAGCTGCTTTTGGAGCGAGCGCCGTAATCAGCAACGCTGCGAGGAAAACGCCTCCGAGGGTTGTCACTGCTTTGCGCAAAATATTCATTGAACTTTCTCCTTATGAATTTGAATTAAGAGCGCGCCGGCGAATGCCGATCACGCTCAATAAGCCGGTCCCGAGCAATAGCAAGCTTGATGGTTCTGGAGTGGTCATTACGGGTGATCCGTTAGTGATTATGTCCAGCGCGAAAGCCCCGGAAGTATTGGGGCAATCGGTTTCGACGCCATTGGTGAAGTCCGCTATGTTGCAGAACTGGCCGCCGGTAAGATCGAGGAAGCCGTCGCCAAATGTGGTGCCCCCACCGACCGCTGCGTTGGGAATAAACTGGCCGTCGCTAAGCAGAACGGTGTAGGTGCCGGCTGCGAGCGACGGAAACAGCATGCTGACGTCGCCGCAAGTGGTGCCGCCGAAATTCGAGACGGAGTTTGCCGGCGGGCAACCGACGAACGAAGAATAGTTCGCCAGATCGAGCGATGTGCCGTTGATGAAGGTGGCGCCGGCTCCGGTTCCGAAGAACAGGCCGACAAAAGGATCGGTGCCACCTGCGGGGATCGCCATTCCCATTTGGTTGGTGCCGCCGCCGAAGCCGTAGGTCTGAAGAGTGACTTCTTCGCTAGCCGTGACGGTGATCGTCGTTGAAAAGAAATCTTGCGGCCCGGAGAGCGTGCCGACGAATGACGAGGAGCTGTCGGCGAACGCTGTACTTGCGCCGAAGGCAAGCATGACCGCCAAAATAAGGCATTTTAGGTTGTTCATCTAGTTTTTTCCTTTATCCGGGCGCAAGACCAAAGCCTGGATTCTTCCTGGAGTCCTACCTCTGCGGAGGGGAGCGGCCTCAAGGTGCGCGTGGTATCTCAAATTCGGGGAGACGGGTCAATACGGACGGGGTAAGCACTCGGTTAAGAGTTGGTTAGGGTCTAAATGATTGATAAATATAGCCCTAGCTTTAAAAAATCCAACTCACCGCAGACGCACGTTCTGGTGGGGACGAGGTTCTGCCCCACCTATTTGGTTTCGAGATGGCCCGTGAGAGTCACTAAACAGTCTGAGCTAGCCGGAAGTAGGGTGAAGGCGGATGAGGGGTCGGCGTAAATTCGAACGGTTGCGTTACCGGAGGTCTCACCCGGACCGGATGCGGTCGGAAGGAAGAAATATGACGACCCTGGAGTACCGTTACTCGCGATAGACGGAGGCGGAGTTATTGCCACGACTTCCGGTTCCGTTCCTTCACCGCCACAACCGGCGTTTACGTTCTCGATCACCAAGCGCTTCACCGGCGCGCCGGTTTTGGTTGTAGATGGCACAGAGAAGGAAGAGGAGGAGTTAGGATCGCACTTGCCAGTACACAGAACCGCTTCGTAATGAAAATTCGCGTCGGCAGAAACCTTCGGCTCTGGATTCGAGCTGCTGTTGGTGACTTGCACCAGCGCCGAAGCAACGACTCGAGTTGCATTTGGGGCTACGGCCATAATCACCAAAGCCACAAGGAGGATACCTCCGAGGGTTGTCGCCGCTTTACTTATGAAGTCCATTGATCCTCTCCTTAAGTTCCGCGAACACTAAGAGCTATGTAGGACCTGCCCACGGGCCAGGGTACCGTGCGAGCTACTACTTGAGGCCTGCCTCTGGGGAGGGAAACGCCTCTAGCTGCAAGGGGTATCTCAAATCGGGGCGGCAGGGTCAATGGAGAGCGGGTGAAGTTTCGGTAACACGTAGGTAAGTGTCTAAACTATTCATTAATATAATTTTAATTTGCGAAACCGGTTGCAGACGGTGCAGAATGTTTCGACCGCCCTGTGGTGAATTGTGCCAGAAAGGTTCGGTACCAATTTTGTCTTCGGCCCTTATGAATTGCGCAGCGGGACGCGCGAGCTTATTAAGGGCGGAACGCGCCTCAAGGTCCGACCACAGCCGCTGGAAGTCCTGAAGCTCCTCGTTAGCCGTGCGGGTGACGTCGTCACGCGCGAAGAACTGCGCCAGCAGCTTTGGTCCTCCGACATCTTCGTGGATTTCGAGCACGGGCTGAATAATTCAGTGAAGGAACTGCGCGCGGTGCTGGCGGACTCCGTCGCCGAACCGCGATACATCCAAACGCTGCCGAGGTTGGGGTACCGTTTTATCGCGCCAGTGGAAGTGAGCGAGGCGCTGGCCGCTCCGCTCGTTTCATCGCCTGCCAGAGCTGCGGATTTGCCACCGGCATTGGACGTCTCGGTCCCCAGTAATGTTGGCGGCTCGGCGGAGCGGCAACCAGCTGAGCTGATCGGTTCTCGGCGCTGGCCGGCGATTCTCGCAATTTTGCTGCTAGTGATTGTCGGTGTGGCCTCCTATTTACAGTGGGGGCGGCGCCATAGTCAGCCCAAGCCGGTGAGTGGACGCGTGATGGTCGCGGTACTTCCCTTCGAGAATCTCACAGGAGATCCGGCACAGGAGTACTTCAGCGACGGTATGACGGAAGAAATGATCGCGCAGTTGGGACGCACCGATCCGCAGAGGATGGGAGTGATCGCGCGTACATCGGTGATGCATTACAAAAACAACCCGGAGCCGTTGGACCAGGTCGGGCGCGAACTCGGGGTGCAGTACGTGCTCGAGGGCAGCGTGCGGCGCGGCTCAGACAAAGTGCGAATCACCGCGCAACTGATTCAGACAAATGACCAGTCGCACGTTTGGACGCACCAGTACGATCGCGAAGAGAGCAATTTGCTTGCGCTGCAAGGCGAGATCGCGCAGGAAATCTCTGATGCAATTCAGATGACGCTCGGGGAGCACAAGCCGGCGGAAGCGAATGCTGCGGTGGATCCTCATGCGCCCAAATCGTACGCCGCGTACGATCTTTATTTGCAGGGCCGGTACTTTTGGAATAAGCGGACGCCGCAAGGTCTGCAGCAAGCGGTGGAATGTTTTGAGCAGGCCGTGGCGAAAGATCCGGATTACGCTCGGGCCTACGCCGGGCTGGCCGATTCGCTGGCGTTGATAAGTTCCTACGGGTTAGGCCCACCGAGCGAAGTGACACCTAAGGCGCGCGCGGCTGCGCTAAAAGCGCTGTCGCTCGATGAAGAGTTGGCCGAGGCACATGCATCGCTCGCGTTGATCGCACAGAATTACGATTGGGATTGGCAAAGCGCCGAAAAAGAATACCGCCGCGCGGTGGAGTTGGATCCGAACTACGCCACGGGACATCACTGGTACGCCGAACACCTGGCGCTGCGCGGCCGCTTCGACGAAGCGTTCGCAGAAATGGAGCGCGCACGGCAGCTCGATCCGCTCTCCTTGATCATCCAGACCGACAACGGCGCGATTCTTTATTTTTCACGGCAGTACGATCGCGCAGTCGAACAATTTCAATCCGTAGAAAAACTGGAGCCCGGCTTTCCACGAGTGCAAATTTTGGACTTTGCATATGCGCAGCAAGGGCGCTATGCCGAAGCACTCGCGGACATCGACGTTTGGCGCCGCACCAACGAGAGCGACTGGGTGTGGGCGATACGGGCATACGTTTACGGGCGCGCGGGGCAGACCGCGGAGGCTCGCCGCGCGTTGGAAAAGCTAAAAACGATCGACCGGCGCAACCCAGAGGATGCATTCATCTTTCTTCCCGCATACATCGGGCTTAGTGAGAAGGAACAAGCGTTCGCCGCACTCGACAAGTCGCTGGCCAATCACTCACCCGGATTAACCGCGCTGAAAGTTGACCCAATCTTCGATCCCCTGCGCGGCGACCCGCGATTTAAAGCCGTGTTGCGAAAGCTCGGCCTGGCGGAATAATTTCGGCCAGCGGCGCAGACTCTAAACCGTAAGCTGTGAATGAATGAGCGCGGTGCGGCCTGGGCAAACATCTGACGGTTCGAGGTAGAAAAAGCTTTTTCAAATGCGAGATTGAAAGCGTACGATGCCCGAGCGGGATTTCTTCAGGCGATATTCGGGCCGAACGAGCCGGTGAGGAATAATCCGGGCTGGAGAAATTAGCGCGAAGATGCAACTTGGGGAGCGAGCCATGAGCGTGGCGAAGGACACGGCGATTTTGCTTTTGGTTTCCGATCCGATTGTGCGCGCGATTATGAAGGAAACGCTGGAGAACGTGGGGTACACGGTATTTCCGGCGGGAGATTTGGGAAAGGCGGTCGACAGGTTGAAAGAGCGCACGCCGGATCTGTTGCTCATCAGCCTCTACGTCGAAGACATTTCGGGGCGTGACGCGGCGACCTATTTGCGCACAAAAGTACCGGGGCTACGCGTTCTAATGACGAGCGGACTCATCGATGACGATCGGCTTCAAAATCAGATGACGCTGAAATCATTCGAAGTTTTCCCAAAGCCGTTTCCACCGGCTGAGTTCCTCGCCAAAGTTAAAGAAGTGCTTCAGAAGAATCCGCAGGCAAACCTGAGCTAAGAAAGACGCGGCTGCGGCGATAGTCGTGGCTTGAGAAGCACTTGCGACGGGCGCAGCAAGCAGCGCCCCTACGGATGCTTGCTGATTGACGAAGACAAGCGTCGAGAAAGGGCGCGACTGAGAACCGCGACGGGGAAAAAACCTTAGCTCTTAAAGACCCGTCATGCGTCGGGCTAAACGTGAGCTAATTGGCGCCAAGCGCTTTGCCGCTTCTTCGATTCCTGTTCGCGGTAATGTTAACCTTTTCGCACGTACAGCAAACACCCGATTTAAACCGAACTGAGTTAGACGTCACATAAGAGTGAGGTGACGGCCATGCAAAAAGTCCGACTTTTGATCGTGGACGACAACGAGTCAGTAAGGAACGGGATTCGCATGTTCCTGGAGCTTCATGAAGGTTTTACCGTTTGTGGAGAGGCGTCGGATGGGCTTGAAGGAATCAAGAGAGCGTTTGAACTGAAGCCGGACGTGGTGCTGCTGGACTTGAGCATGCCGAATCTGGATGGCATGGAGGCCACGCACCTGATCCGCGAAGGATCTCCGTTGACCGAGGTCGTGATTGTCACCAGCCATGAATCTCTGGAGGCGGCACGACTGGCGGCTACAGTGGGCGCAAGCGGCTTCGTCACAAAATCGCTGATCCCGAGCAATCTGGTGCCGATGATTAATGAAGTCATGAGAAAACACGCAGCTTGATTTGGGCTTCGTTTTGATCTTCTGAAAATACCGCGGGAGCCAGTGGGGCCTCGCAAGCCCCTACGGTCGTACCCAAGGCTGGATATCAATGTGCCGTTTTCACTAGGGGCGTTGCTCGCTGCGCCCGCCAAAAGTACTTGGCGCCGCCCCAAAATATCGCACCGACCGGCCTTTCGTAGCCTCGGCGTCCTCGCCGGCTCTTTTCGTTTGAACCTTGCCCGAACAAAAGCGTGAGTCCATTAGCGGCGCATGCGGCGCATCCAGTCACCCCAGGCGAAGCCTAGGCGGGACATGATGATGCTCGCGATGAACGCCATGGCGATAACCATCCAGAATTGAGCGCGCGTGCTTTCGGCGAGCTGGAACTGGTACGGGTCGTAGAGGTAGTTAGCGGGATCGAAATACGCGAAATAGGCCATGCCGAATATGGGGTTGCGCGCTGCGGGAGACATTAGAAAATTTGCAAACGGCCACTGCGCGGCGAGAAAACTCAGAACGAATAGTGGGCCGGTGGCTGCGGCCAGCTTCCAGCGATTCCACGCGTCCTTCTTTTGCCAGAACAAATCCAAGACAATTGCGGGGACAATCAGCAGCATTGGAAAACGCAGCGGAACGAAATGCGTAATGTGCTGATAAACAGGCCCCAGTTTCGGAACGGCCGGAAATAGCGGGAGGATCCATTCGAACGCGAGCAAGATGGCTGTATAGATTGCCGCGACCGCGGTGCATGCCCAGCGCCATCGCGAAGCCCATGCGGGAGCGATCAAGACGGCTGGAATGCCGAGCGCCACGGCCAGGTAACAATTTGCGCTGTGCATGTTTCCGGGCCAAGTGCTTTGCGTAAGGATAAGCCCAAGCTGCGCGACGGACACTGCGCCGACAAACAGCAACAACCACATCAGGCGGCGACGAACCTGAGCTGATGCGCGGTTCATCAGTCCGGCGAGCAGCGCCATCGTTCCAATTTTAATCGCGAGCGAACCGAGCGAAAGCAGCGTGTGCGGAGGGCTGACGATTTTTACGTCGAGGCCGTAGGCGCTGTGCCACCAGTTATCGAGCGGAGCCGACGTCAACATCGCTAGGCATCCCCAGACCGCGATGAAGGCTCCGAACGGGCCGCGAAAACCCCAAATTTTTACGGACGTGCTCTGCGCAGCTTCACCGCCGAACGTGGTGCTCAGGATCATGTAGCCGCAGGCGATGCCGACGAACACGCCCGTCATTTGAATGGCGATGTGCGCGGGCGTCCAGAAGGTGTCGCGGCCGATAGTCATGTGCCAGGAAATGTCCCACAAACCGCCGATCGTGCCGGAGACGATGCCCGCGAGCATGCACCAGATGGTCCACGGGATGGAATTGACCGTGGCGGCAGAGTCGTAGCCGATTCGCGTTTGAAGCGGTGCTGCAAGAGGTATTGTGTAGGCCATTTTTTCTCTCCAGCAGTATTGAGGTGAGTGTACAAGGCTCGTGATGGCACGCAAAAACTTTTTTTCATACGCGACGAATCCGCGTTGGGGCCACAAAAAGCGGGAGCAAGCTTCCGCCCTCCAAAGAGCCCGGGCCCTATGGAGTGCGGCGGCTTGCCGCCGCTTTGCCCACTGACAGCACGAGTGAGATGTCGCCTCTAAAGCCGAGCGGGAAGCCGCGTGTGGTTTCGGCTTCCCGCTCAGCGTTGATGTTTCGCGTTTGTCACTCAGAGTTTGTTTGACGATGGAGATGCCAGAACTGCAACTTCGTGCATTGACAGCGTGGCCGCTAGCTCATGTTCACCGTGCGATTTGATCAGTTCCCGTCCCTGCGGACCGCCAGTCCATATCTGGACGAGGAAATAGCGGTTTCCATAGCGATGGAAAGTAAGGCGTGGGCTAGGCGCATCGCCCTCGCGCATGACCGCGTTTGTCATCACCATGATCGTCGCTTGTCCATCGGACTGCGCGATCATTTGGACCGACTGCGCTCGCACAAGCTCTGCGACACGGTATTCCCCCGCCGGCATGGCTTTGTCACCCACCGAGAACGCGAACGGAACCTTAACTCTGATGGGGTTCTGCTGGGCGCCGCAATGTCCGGCTGCGATCAGAGTGAGAGCCAGCGCCGCTGCGATGGAAAGCATTTGCTTTTTCATGTGAGTCTCCTTTTCGCTCAACTCTGGTCTTTCGTTCTTCTATCGAAGGCCGTGAGCTGGGCCCACTTTCGCGCTCCGCCAGAAAAACTGCAATGCACTGCAAGTAAGCTCTCGGTAACCTGGAGGTAACCTGGAAAGCGGGCACAGACGAGAGGTCGCAGCAGAAAGGAATTCAGAATGGTATATTGACGCGGATGAGGCCCATCTCGTGACATCTGCTTCCCCAAATGAAGAGATTCTGCGATTCGATGTATTCGAATTGAACTTGCGCGCAGGCGAGCTCCACAAGAGCGGCCGCAAGGTCAAGCTACAAGTGTTGCCGGTGCGGATTTTGGCGATCTTGTTGGAGATGGCGGGACAAGTGGTGACTCGCGAAGATCTGCGCGAAAAACTTTGGCCTGCCGACACGTTCGTTGATTTTGAGCACAGCCTGAACACGGCGATCGCAAAGCTTCGCCGGGCGCTGAATGATGACTCCGAGAAACCGCGTTACATCGAAACCCTACCCAGGCGAGGCTATCGGTTCGTCGGTTCAGTGGCCGAAAATCCGCCCGCGCAGCGGGAGCTTCGAACATCGACTGCACCAGCAGCAAATTTGGTAGGCGGCACTTTCGTGCTCTGCGATGAGAACGGCTCTAATTTTTTGTCTCTTCCGGTAGATGACGAAACTCTTAGAGAAAAGGAAAAGCTGGAAGGGGCGAAAGACGATCTTGGACTGTCGCTCCTCTTCGCCGCGCGAAGGGTCTTGCTGGTCCGCAGTGGCACTCGTGTAAAAGTGCTGAAAGCCCTTTCTGCAAGCTCGGGCTGGGAAGTGCGCGTCCTGGAAGGTGAGTTTACCGGTGACACCGCCTTGGTTCCGCGCGAATGTCTGCAGAAGGAGGAAGCTGAAGGAACTTAGTGCTAGGCACAGCAGTCATGCAGGCGCTACGAACGGCGGATCGATGGCGTCGTGTTTAAGCGGAGAAAGCGGGAGCGAGCTCCCGCACTCCACAGAACGTGGCGACGCTCAATTTGGAGCGCGGCGGCTTGCCGCCGCTTTGCGGACCGGTTGACGGGCTGAAGAGAAGTGGGGCGGACGCGGGAAAGATTGGAATTCACGCGGCGCCGCCCCGTGGCGCTGTCGGTTACTGCTTGTCGTAAACGGCTACCGTGCTGTAGTCCTTGCCGTCGGCCGTCTTTCCCGATCCTCTGACGGTCGAAACGCTTCCGTCCTTTGATACGTCAGATGAGGACTTGCCGAACTCTGCTCCGCCCTTTTTAAAGATAGCTTCAGCTTTGTTGGAGCCGATGCGCTTGACAGCGACGGCGTCCGCACCTCCGGGCGCTCCCGAGCCGACGATGGGGCAATCCTTGCCGTCGTAATTTGTCACGAAGTAATACTCAATCGGTGTTCCATCGCTGGCGACTCCCTTGTAGCTGAACTTCGCGCCTCCGTCCTGCGCCACAACTACCCGAGTCAAGCTTTTCGGCATCGGCACGCCTGTAAATTTTGACTTGGCGGTGTTGAGTTTCCACGTTCCTACAAAAGGATTCGCCTGCATCATGGCTTGGGCCATGAGCGGGGCGGAAGCAACGGCAGAGAATGAAAGAGCAGCGAGCAGCAGCAAAATACGCTTCATGTGTTCTCCTTGGATTAGCTCCGGCGCAGTTGCGCTTTAGCGGTGGCGGATTATCAGCCCGCGAACGTTTGTATAGCAAGTTGAATGTTTTTGATCGCGCCGAAGCGGTGCCGGATAATTTTATCATCGATCCACTCTACCGATTTGGAGAGTCCTAAGGAAACCATCCGAATATTCCGGATACGAAATACAGCCATCACCCGAGGCGGAGTTCCACCGCACACCGCATCATACGGACGTTGTCAAATTCCCCAGGAGGTTCTTCCGTGCGCAAAAGGATTCCCGTTTTATCAGTTTTGCCTTTGGTAATAGCATTTATAGCAGGCTGCAGTAGCAGCAGCCATCACACAACACCCAACGAAGTCCCTGTAGTTGTCTCAATCTCGGATCAACCATCTAACGAAGGCGTATTGTCGTTCGACATCCAGATCACAAGCGCCTGCTTGCTAACGAGTGCCAATGCGACTGCAACCAGTTGCACCGGAGCCCAGAATTTGATTACCTCTCCTGTCACAGTCCAACTCGAGAATCTGCAGACACCGGAGGCGCCGGATGTACTGGCCAACACCCAAGTGCCGGCCGGGACCTACACCAACGTCCTAATTATCTTTGGGACAGCCACGGCAGCGGTGAACGTGGACCCAGGCACGACCGCGAACGATTCCGTGCCGAATTCGTGCACGGCGGCTGCGACGCCCACGGTCTGCGAACTGTCTCCCGCGGTATCGCCAACTTCCGTTAATGTGCCGTTTAGCACCGCGGCTGTTCTGACGGCAGGTCAACCGGCAAATATAGCGATAGATTTCAACGTGGCCAGTTCCTTAGTAGCGGCCAACGTGGGAACTACCAATACTTTCTCGGTCGATCCCACTGTCACGGTCACGGACAACTCCACACCCTTGGCAGACGGCAATCTGCTTGATGTAGCTCCGATTACAGGAACCGTGACCACTGTGGGATCAAATAGCGTCACCGTGACCGACAGCGCAACGGGGCAACCTGTTACGTTTGCGGTTAACACAGGCACCAATCCCACCACGTTCAACGGATTTGGTAGCTGCATGGGGGCGAACCTAAGTTGCGTTCAAGCCAACCAAGTGGTGACTGTCAATTCCACATTTGCCAACACCAGTCCCTTAACGCAAACGGCCACATCCGTTACAGACAATGGCGGGATTGCGTTCGGGCAGGGATTTGAAGGGACCGTTATACAGACAGGCGCGACGCCGATGGTGCTAGTCACGGCCGTTCCCGCAGGCAATACCCAGAACGTCACCGTGGGGCAGACACTGACGATCGTTCCGCCCACGTCAAGTTCAGGCTTCTCGGTTGCACTACCGGCCGGTCAGACGCTGCCCGCAGGCCTGTCGTTCGCAGGGGCAGGCGATCTGGTCGACGGTCAAAATGTTCTGATCGATTCCACTGGGGTTGCGACTGCAGCCGGCGTTTCCACATCCACGGCGGATCAGATCGTCTTGGAACCGACCGAATTTAACGGCACGGTGTCTGCTGTTAATTCGCCTAATTTCACGGTCAATGGTCTGAACAATTTCTTCACGGATAACAACATTCAGAGCGTCAACTTCCAAACCGGCACGCAAACGACATTCGGCGGAACAGTGGCAACCACCGGATTCAACGGCTTGACCGTTGGAGATCAAACCAACATGAGCGGCTTCTTGTTCAATGGCGGCGTAGGTCAGCCACCGGCCATTTTCGGTGAGAATGTTATTGACGGCGGCCAACCCCAACCCGCGGCAAGAAAAGCAAAGTAACTAGGCCCAAACCGAGCGGCGCACTTTGCGATCGACAACGTGCGCCGTTCTTTCTCTTCCGCTCAAACTCTCGGCTCAACAATGGCAAGCCGCGGCACGGTTTAGAGAGGCAATGCGTAGCGGAGCGGGCGATGGATGTCGCTCTTCCAGAAGTAGGCGAGGATGATTACGCTTGCGATCGCGGCGTAGGCGCACCACAACGAAGTGAAGGCGTAGCGTTTGAAGGCCATCACAATCAGTAGAATCGTCAGGTTCGCAACGCCGAAAGCCACCATTGCTTTCACTTTCGAGAAGAAAAGCGAGCCGCAGGTGGCGATCACGTACAGGATCGCGACCGTGGTGTTATTCGTCGCTTGATTGATGTACACGATGCTGTTGGCTTTGACGAAGACTTGCGTGGGAAAGGCAGTGAGCGCCCACAAAATATAAAGAGTGGTTCCGGTGCCTAGCGCGAGGAACGGCAACATCCGGCGGCGGCCCTTCCCGTCTGGCTCAAAGAGCAACACGCTGAGCGGTAACAGAAACGGGAGAAGTCCCTGCGCGTAAAGCATGAACGCTGCGCCCATGTCGTGCGTCACCTGCGGAGAGAGGTAGCCGTCCAGTCCCAGCCAGACGAATCCTTCGATGAACTGATGTATGGCGAAGAGGATCGGCAGCGAGGCGAAAAGGAGTTCGCGGCGGTGCTTCACTTTGGTCAAGGTGACCACGCCTACTCCGGCCAAAGCTGTGCTGCCCACGAAATTCGCTGTTGCTGAAAAACACATAGCTGGTTTTCTCCCGTGGGAGGATTGCATCCATCGTGCCAGAACGCAAAATATTTTTTGAGCTCCCGCTCACCGAGCCCGTCTGCGCTGACCGCCGGTTTTCCACTTGCCGTCTTTTTCGAAGCTCTCTTGAACGCGACGCGCGGTGAGTTTGCGTATCAGAGCGAGAGGCAGCGGCTTCTCCAACGGAAACTGGACCGAGCCTCGACCCGTCGTGAATTTAGAAAGTTCCTTCTCGAATGCTCGCATCGCCGAGCGCGTGGGATAGAAGCCAATATGATGTTTGAAGGCGGCGAACATTACCAATATCCTGCGATAAGAAAACGCCGGCATCTTCCACTTGATGCTTTCTGTGGCGCCCGGCGCAGCTTTACGAATTGCCGCGCGCATTTCGCGCAGCTTCTTCTGAGCTTCCTTGGGGGCCGCGTCGATGTACTCGGCCACGGTTTTGGGCAGCGGTTTCTTCGAATTCATTTTGTGCTCCGGTCAAAGATAGCAAGCGCCTGATTATAACTGTTGCCCGCGAGTCGGTATCTGAAATGCCGGCATGCACCCGCGCCCGACGATCACTCGGTGCGGCGTAGTCAGAAGATCCGGCGAGACGCCGGCGCTGCGAAAAACAGGTCGATCGCAATCGGCGCGGCATAGCCAAGTATTTACAGCGGGTGAAGTTCATCGCGGTGGATCTTTAACAGGCCGTGCCCCTACATCGGCTCGGCATGGAACTGCAACGTTCCGGTTTAGCCGCCGCAAAAATATAGTTCCAGATTGAAACGAAAACGCTGCGCTTTTCACTATGTGTATGAAGACCGCGACCGGCTCAAGCCATGGTGGCATGGCGCAGCTCGAGCATGGCGGACAAAATCCAAAGGAGGAGACTCGCATGGCCCCCCGGCTTCCAAACTCGAAGGATCCCGAGAAATTCATCAAGGAGCTTAAGGAACACAAAGAGAAAGAGAAGGACAAGGAAAAGGAAAAAGATCGCAAGGAACTTAAGGAATTCAAAGAGTTCAAGGACACCGACGCGAAGGACTTCAAGATCGAAACCAAAGAAGCGAAAGAAATGGACGGAAAGAACACCGTTAAGGACAAGGAGCACAAAGAGTTCAAGGACTATAAAGAGTTCAAGGAGCACGAAGTCACCAAGGACTTCAAGAGCGAGACGAAAGAAGGCAAAGAAATCAAAGACAAAGACCACAAGGAGAAAGAGTACAAGGAAAAGGACATTAAGGACGCCGAGGATCACAAGCTACTCAAGGAAAAAGACGCCTTCGAAGGCGGTTTCGGAGGCTTTGGGAACCAGGGCGATCCGGAAGGCAACGTTATCGCGCAACTGGTTCGGCGAGTCGCCAATCTGGAAGCGATTCTGGCGAGAGGGCAAGCCTTCATCCAGCCGCAGGAGCGTCCAGCGGTGGGCGCACGAGCGAAGAAACGCGGCGGGTAAACATCGTTCGACATTCGCGCGACATGCGGAGCTATGACTCTTCCCGAGGACTGCTCCCTTCGCCGATTCTGTCAGGTGGATCCCGAAGGAATTCGCCCCCTAACAAGTTCCTTTGGGATTCACTGAGACGGAAACCGATAAATTCTCGTTGTTCATCAGAAGGTTGAGGCTGATTGGCCGTATCGTGGCGCCGCTGAACACAAGAACCGCATGACGAAATCAAAGGAGAGCAATCGCATGCCGCCAAAACCCAAAAACAAAGGGCGCGGAAGATCCGCGATCGAACCCGCGGAAGCTAAGGGTAGTAAAGAGAAAGAGAACTACAAGGATGCCAAAGATCACAAAGAAGCCAAAGACAACAAGGACACAAAAGACAACGATATCGTTCCCAAGACCAAAGAGAAGGAACACACCGATTACAAAATCGTGGACGGAAAGTCCCTGAAAGAAAACCTCAAGGACTTCAGTGAATACAAACCCATCAAGGAAAAAGAAGGCAAAGACGTCAAGGAAGCCGACAAATGGATTGGTGAAGGACTTCCCGTCGGGCTCGGCGGTCCAGTGGAAGGCGGCATTACCATCGCGCAACTGGAACGGCGAGTCGCGAATCTCGAAGCCATCGTGGCAAGAGGCGAGGCTTTCATTCAGCCGAAGGAACGTCCTGCGGTTGGTGTGAGGGCGAAGAAACGCGGCAGCTAAGACTCACCAGGACCAAATTCAAGGAGAACTCGAATGGCACCCAGACGTCAGAAGGTCGAGGAACCCAAGGAACGCAAGGACAAAGAGAAGGACAAGGATTTCAAAGACCACAGCAAGGAAGTGAAAGATTCGGACGCCAAGAATTTCAAGGACAAGGAACACAAAGAGTACAAAGAGTTTAAAGACATCAAAGAAGCTAAGGACTCGGACGCGAAGAATTTCAAGGACAAAGAGAAGGAGATCGACCACAAGCCGGTGAAGGAGTTCAAAGAAATCAAAGAAGCCGACAAGTGGATCGGCGAAAATTTTCCCGTCGATCCAGGCGGCCCGGTGGAAGGCGGCACTACTCTCGAGCAACTGGCGCGGCGCGTCGCGAGCCTGGAAGCGGTTCTGGCTAAAGGGCAGCGATCTGTCGAAACGAAGCGACGTCCGGCAGCGGGAAAGAAGGCGGCGAAAAAACGTGGCGCGTAAGGCCCTACTGATTCTCGCGAGTGCGAGCGATGAGTCGGCCAGGCGATTAGCTGCGCTTTGGAAGAGCGACGGCGCGCGCCTGATGCTTCCTCGTGATCTTTCGCGGCCGGGTTGGAGATACCAGCCCGGCCAAGTGGAACGCTCGGTGGCTGCGGCCGACGGCGAATTAATTCCGGCGCGGCAAATATCGGGCGTGCTTACGCGACTCGGCAGCATCGCAGAAGACGAGCTGATCGAAATCGCTCCGGACGATCGAGAGTACGTCGCGCGGGAAATGAACGCGTTTCTGCTGGCGTGGCTGTCTGCGCTCAGATGTCCGATGCTGAACCGGCCGGGAAGCATCTCCCTTTCGGGCCCTAACTGGAGGCCGGAGCAATGGGCGCATGCAGCGTCGCAAGCCGGCGTTCCGGTAGTTCCATCTCGGCGGCGCGTGCCGTGTGAAAACAATCTATCGAAGGTCTTGCATTTCGTGCCGCCGGTTACGGTCACCGTGGTGGGCAAGAAGTGCTTCGGCACGCAGGATAAAGTTTTGCACGACGGCGCGCGGCGCATCGCGCGTCACGCCAACGTGGAGCTTCTCGCCGTAACTTTCGCTGGAAGCGGAAAGGACGCGCGGTTTCTTTCTGCTGATCTGTGGCCAAACATTTCCGCGCCGGAAGTCGCTGGCGCGGTGCAAGAGCATTTGCTGGGAAGGTAGCGACGAAGCGCTTAGCCGAATGGAGTTGCTATGATTTTGTTTTGGGGTCTCCCAGGAGATAGCCCGCTCACCGCAGTCGCGGACCTACTCGCACGGCGACGAGTGAAGACCGCTTTCCTGGACCAACACGACAGTCTCGAATGGAGCGTCGAGCTAAACGTCGGCGATGCAATTTCCGGATATTTGCGCAACGAAAGCCAGTATCTGGATTTCGCCGAGATCAAATCTGCGTATCTGCGGCCGTACGACACGCGCGATTTGGCGGGAGTGCCGAACGAAGGTCCGGGGCAGGCTCACGCTTTGGGGCTGGGCGAAGCGTTGCTCGGCTGGGCCGATATTACTCCCGCGAAAGTGGTGAATCGTCCTTCGGCCATGACGCCCAATAATTCAAAGCCGTACCAGTCCATGCAGATTCGCGCGCTCGGGTTCGCTGTTCCGGAAACGTTGGTCACCACCGATCCGGAAGCTGCGCGGCAGTTTTGGGAGAAACACGGGACGGTGATCTACAAATCGGTGAGCAGTGTTCGCAGCATCGTCTCGAAGCTTTCGTCGAAACAATCGGCGCGCCTCGAAAATGTGAAATGGTGTCCTACGCAATTCCAGGAGCACATTCCGGGGACGGACTACCGTGTGCACGTGGTTGGCGACAAAGTGTTCGCCAGTGAGATCGAATCGCAGGCGGACGATTACCGCTACGCGTGCCGAAACGGCGGCGAGGCAAAAATAAAAACTGCGCGCCTGCCGCGTGAAGTAGCCGATCGCTGCCGCCGCCTGGCCGTCGGAGTAAATCTTCCCGTCGCGGGTATCGACCTGCGCTTAACACCGACCGGCGAGTGGTATTGCTTTGAGGTGAACCCCTCCCCTGGTTTTACCTACTATCAAAACGCCACAGGCCAACCCATCGCCGAAGCCATCGCGCAGTACCTCGTTCAGTAATTGAGCGTAGCCTTCAAGAAACCGGCCGAAAATGCGGTAATACGAAGGCGTTGCCAGACACCGGGACGTCCTGACGTTTTTGGGGAGGCACACAAGCCAACGCCGCCGTGCAATATCTGCACGGCGGCGAATTCGTCGGCTAAGTGATGATGAGTGTGACCTGCACGGAGTGCGGAAGGTTTGTGCCATTCACACCGTTGATCGTTACTGTGTACGTTCCCGGAGCAACAGCCGTGGTAGTGGTAATTGTTAAGGTGGAAGAGCCGTTTGCCGCGATCGATGTGGGACTAAACACTGCCGTGGCGCCTGTAGGCAATCCGCTCGCCACCGAGAGGTTGATGGTCCCGCTAAAACCATCCACTACCGTGCTCGAAACTGTGTACGTTGTTTTTCCCCCTGGTGCAATCGATTGCGAAGCAGGGGTCGCAGCGATAATGAAACCTGGAAACTCCACAGGATTGAACATCAATGTCCCATAGATATTGTCCTGAAAGACGTCGAATTCTGTCGGCCCGCTATAATTATCGCTAAACAAGGGAGGCGTGATCGTGGTTGTCACTGTTTGCCCCATCACCACGGATGTCTGCGTGCTCCATTGGTTCGCAAATGTCAGGGTCGTCGATGTTTTCAAGTCGACGCTGAAAAGACCCAGGAATCCGCCACTTGCGTTAGCGTCCACGCTGAACTCGACGGAGTGCATGTCCTTTACTGATTGCCCCTCCGTCGCTGTTTTCGTGTAGCCTTCGACGAACTTTAGAATGTTGCCTTGTCCTCCCTGTTGGGGCGACGCGTATTGGATGTCCGTATTGTTTGAGAGGCAAAAGCGCCCGTCGGTCGAGCAGGTGCCATCCGCATACACTGTGAAGGTTGGAGAATAGCTCGGAACAGAGAACGGGTCCGCCGCGGCGATGTTCAGCAAATCAGCGGAGGTGAGTCCCGGGCTTGAGCCATCCGATAGAGGCAGCGCCCATGAACGCATGAGTTGGTTAACCTGCATCTGGCCAATGGTAGACGGATCTTGTAGCTCGCCAAGTGTGAGCGTCACGGTGTCCATGTTCTCCGACTTATCGGCGAGATCGAAAAAGTAATTTGACAAGTTGACATTGCTGCCGCTGGCCTGGAAATCCGCCACGGGATTGAGCCAAATTTCGATTTTGTCGAATTGGTGAGCAAGGCCCACGGTGTTGCTTGCAGGTCCTGGCACAACAATATCGTTGGAGGAAAGGTTGTTAAAGGCGACCGAGGTCGTACTGTCTTGCGTTATCGTATTGGTCGTCGAAACGGTGTCGGATACTCCACCCATGAGCGCCCCCGAAACCGGGTTACCTTTCGGCGTCTGAATGCCGATTGTGATGCTCAGGTTCTTCGAGCTGGAAAACGAGCTGTCGGTTGAGGTGCTGGTGCCGATGTTCATGCTGGTGCCGTAGTCCACGGTACTCTTTGCACCCGGGGGCGCGTATTGGACCGAGAGAATCACATACTTGGGATTCACAATCCCCGTTTGAAGGACTGGCCCGTCGTAAAGCTCCGCAGTGGAGAGGTAACTACTGTTGAATCCGCCTGCGATTAAAACCAAGCCGTCGGCTCCGAGCAGTGTTGCAGTGGCGGCTTCTCGTGCCGCGACCATGTTTCCCGTAGCCGTGAATGTTCCCGGCGTCTCATTGTACAACTCCGCGCTGGAGAGAAAAGCACCGCTATAACCACCGGCGATTAGGACCGTTGCGTCGTTCAGCAACGTGGCGGTGTGCTCTTCGCGGGCATGGGCCAGACTGCCAGTGACAGTAAAGGTTCTGGCGGTGAGGTTATATAATTCTGCGCTGGCGAGGTAGGTGCCGTTATAACCACCTACGATTAGGACCGTGCCATTCTTTAGCACCGTGGCCGTGTGGAAATCGCGAGCCGTGTGCAGGCTTCCCGTAGCGGCGAAGGTCCCGGCTGTTGGATTGTACAACTCCGCACTGGAGAGATACGTGCTGTTCTGGCCGCCGGCAATCAGAACGGTTCCATCGCTCAGCAGCGAAGCCGTTTGAAGCTGGCGCTCCACAGTCATGTTCCCGGTTGTTAAGGTGAAGGATTGGTTCGCAGGGTTATACACTTCGGCGTTGCTGTGAATCCCATTGCCGTTGTAGCCTCCGGCAATCAGAACCATTCCATTGGTCAGCAAAGTCGCGGTGTGGTCCGCGCGGCTGAAGTTCATAACCCCCAGAGTTGCCGTGAAAGATCCTGTTGCGGGGTTATATAGTTCGGCGGACGCGTGCGTGCCGTCGCCGTTGTATCCGCCTGCAATTAGAACCGTGCCATCGATCAGCAGCGTAGCGGTATGGTGTGTACGCCCCGCGGTCATATTTCCGGTTGCAGTAAAGATTTTGGTCGCAGGGTTATACAGTTCGGCGGTGGCGTGCGTGCTGCCACTGCTATCGTCTGTGCCTCCCGCAATCAGAACCATCCCACTTGTTAACAGCGTAGCAGTGTGGCGTGCACGTGTGGTGGTCATGCTGCCGGTTGCGGAAAATGTTTGTGCTGCGGATTGAGGCGAACTCGACAAAAGTAAGACAAACAGACACACAA
>Ga0209330_1000170_pt1 | contig 32017 bp, 25 predicted proteins | sample JacPinW_OM2H0_O3_FD_187969 | JGI IMG/M metagenome (GOLD analysis project Ga0209330, IMG submission 187969) | Forest soil microbial communities from Algoma, Ontario, Canada - Jack Pine, Ontario site 1_JW_OM2H0_O3 (SPAdes) (version 2) | ecosystem: Environmental > Terrestrial > Soil > Boreal... | reverse complement strand
CCCGCCACGAGACCGATTTTCCAAACTACTACACCGCCGCTGTCCTGGTGCGTCAGGGCGCACCTTTGCGCGACTACTACGATTGGACGTGGTTTCAGCGGCAAATGAGCTACGCGGGAATCGAACACCAACTGGGGGCGTATCTTCCGCAGACGCCTTTGACAATGCTACCAATTGTGCCGCTGGCTGGATTTCCGGTGCAAACCGCCAAACAGATATGGCTGGCACTAAACCTAGCATTCTTAGTGGCTACTTTGTGGATACTTTCACGAGTCACGCAGATTCGGATTGAGCACATCGCAATACTGATGTTTCTGGGTTACAACTCGATACAGTCCAACTTTCGCCTAGGCCAGTACTACGTCTTTTTGTTATTTCTGCTGACGTTGGCATTTTACTGTCTGGATCGGGGCAAGTCAGCGGAGGGCGGCTTTCTTTGCGGTGTGGCGTTCGGACTCAAGCTTTACGGCGGTCCTTTTCTCTTGTATTTCGCAGTGAAACGCAATTGGAAGGCGGTAGCGGGAATGGTGACCGCATCCGCAATAGCCATGATCACCGCAATTGCGCTTTTTGGCTGGGGAGACGTTCATTTCTACGCGACGCAAATCTTGCCGCGATCTCTGGAAGGCGAGGTCATCGATCCTTACAACAGTGGAATTCCGACTCTGACGACCCTTCTGCGGCACTCGTTTGTCATGGAACCAGATCTAAATCCGCACCCGCTCTGGAATGCGCCGCTCGTTTTCTTTTTCTTACACCCGTTTACAGCGCTGCTCATTCTGGGATGCACATTATTTGGTCTGGCGTCGGGCGGCAAAGATTCTTATCACCACGGTTTTGCTTGGTTCACAATAGCGATCCTGCTGCTTTCATCGAACGCAGCTTCGTATACGTTTATTCTCTTGTTGTTGCCGGTAGTTCTGTTGCTGCAGCGCGCCGGACCTAAGGAGAGAATTTTTCTGATTATCTCCTACATTGCGCTGAACTTTTTTGTGTTGCCGGACTGGCTGCGATTCTTTCCGAAGTTGTGGATACTGGCTGCGCTCTTCTTGGTTGAAGGGCGTCAATATTTGCGATCGATTAGCCCCATACTTGTGGCTGGAGGACTGGCGGCGGTGATCGCCATTGCGGCGTTCGATGCACGGAGGCACCAAGCACGCTATCTGCTCGAACCCGGGCGGCATTTTGAGCGAGTCGCGCTAGACCGGGGGACGTATTTTTCTACATTTCCCACAGTATCGAGCGCCGGATTGTTTTATCAGGCAATGGTCCGAAGCGGGTACGTGCTTCGATGGTTGCACGATGGACAGAGGGAAGAATTTGCTTTCGACGGCCAGGCCTTTCATCCGGTGGCACCTTCGTTCGAGGGGCCAATCTACTTTGAATTGGTGAAAAATGGTGCATCAACAACTATGACGTTTGATCCTGTCACTCGGCAAGCGGCCCGCGCCGCTTTGCCGCCGCCGGCCACAAGCGAGGGCTCAGTGATCTCACCTGACGGAAAGTGGATGGCCTTTGAGTCGATGCAAACTGGGCCCAAGCAGATTTGGCTGCGAGATACGGAGAGTGGCAAGACACAAATCGTGACGGGAGGAAACTGCAATAGTTCCTCACCTGTATGGGAAGAAGATTCACGCACTTTGATTTTCGCCAGCGATTGTGGACGAGGTCTCGGGATGCCGGTGTTATATCGCGCGAGTTTGCCCCTTTCAAACCTTAGCTACAATCAGAGCAATCTCCCCGGATCGCGTTGAGCTTATCCTGGATGCTTGCTTCCAAGTCGAGCGCTCATACCTCCGAGCCATAAACCGCGTGCGACCGCGGCCCGCAAGCTCTGGGACAATCGCCTGAGCCACTCGTTCTACCGCTTCATGAGCGGTCCGCTTGGGTCGATAGCCGTACGACCTCGAGGACTTTATTGCCCCCCTCCCTGGGGAATCTCCTTCTTCCGCACCGGCATGGGCTGATGTGTTTATCGCCAAGGGCCAAGCTCGTTCTATTTCTCCAGCGACAACATGAGGACGCCTCCGTCCAAAAAAAACTCAGCGGAATCGGCATCTGAAGTTCTCGCGCATTTCACGTATGCCTTCGTCGATAAAGGATAGGCCTTCACCGGTGCTGAACGCGGACGGGAGGAAAAGCCAGCGTTTCGGCGCAGCCTGTTTCACTCTCTAGCTGGGCAGCGATATTTGTGCGAGATCCGACGGTGGCGGTGGCTGAATCGGGCGAGAATGCGGTCAGCTTCTGTGAGCCTCTGCGATTGCGATCTGACGCGGCATGACAATGGTCCATGCTCCAGCAGGCGCCCATCCCAAAACCCTGGCCGAGGCTAGCCGCACCGCAAGTTTCGCGGCTAGGGCAGCACAGCGGGTTTTGGAGCGTCACAATCCGTGAGCATCTTTCGTACGAGGACTGCAGCCGTCGCGGGGTCGCTGCCATCGGCCAGAACCTAAGCGGGCAATTTTTCAAGAGCAGCGAACACCCCGCCGCCCTGTTGTGCGAGGCAGATCGTCTTTGAAAAGCATGCTTTCGGCTATGCGGCGAGAGAAATCGGAAGCGAGCGATCGGCGATACACTGGGGATAGTTACGGCCTGCCTCTCCCGGAACACAGCGCCAGACTGGGTCAAGGGAGTGCGCTTTCAGGGCTTGAAACGGACGCTTCGGCAAATGGCAAAGTGAGCGAAACCAAGACCACCGGCCGGTTTTTGCCAAGCACTTCCCATGCTCTGGCCGTGAACGTTACCTCCGAGGGAGACGGGATCGCAGCGGCGGGCGATGATGGATCCTGGGATGATGGATCCTGGCATGGAGTGGTCCCCGAATTGGCGGAGACGTTGTGGTACGCGCCCGACTGCGGCCGAGGCGGGGACTCAGCGCGCTGGCGCGGGTTGCTCGTGGTCTCCCAACAGGTCACGATCCATAAGCACTTTTTGCAGTAAGGGGACAGTGGTCGCGGGGTCGCTGCCGTAGGCCAGATGATAGGCCGGCAATTTCTCAAGAGCACGGATGACCATCTCGCTTTGCTGTGCGAACCGGTCATCCTCCTTGAAAAGGAAGCTATCTGCAATGCGTCGGGACAAATCCATGCCAGCAATGGGAGACAGGCTTGGCATGGTTGCGCTTTGCCTCTCCAGAAATACGCAGCCGACCGGAGCAACGGAGTGCGCCATCGGGGCTTGAAACGGACGCTTTGGCAAGTAGCAAACGGTCAGCCCGGGGTAGGAGAACCGACGCGTCCCAGGCAGAAGTTCAGGAAGAGACGCAAGCGACTGGAGGCGGAAAATCGCCGGTAAGAGGTCTCCCCACACGCGCAACCTTCCGCCCTCGATCTCCGAGAAAACTGCTTGATCCGAGTGAAACTCAAGTCCAAGCTTCGCGGCTAAGTAGCTGGCGGTCGTCTTGCCGCTGTTCGGCGGCCCTAATATCAGCAGCCCTTTTTCTCCCAGGCCAACGCAAGCCGCGGACAGCGGCACGATGCCCAAACTTCCAGCACTCATGCAGTAGAGAGTGTCGAAAATAGACCGGCAGGTTTGCCTGGGTTCCCCCTCGACTAACCTTTCAGAGACAAAACCGATTCCTTCGCGCGCCTCCAGATCGACGGCCAAGAAGCTGCTCTGTTCAATGTTAGCAAAACGAAGGCCACGATCCGAGAAAGCTGATAAAGCCACTCCTACAGGCTCCATTTGGGGATTCTCTTGGCTCACGATTCGCCAGAGAAACTCTGGACCGGCTGGCGACATCCCTTGGTGCCTCGCAAAGAATTCAACCGCACTTTCAACTACCGCGAGGCTGTTGCTTTCCAGGCGCACTGTCCTTGCCATGACTAACAAATCCACGCCATACGGTGTGGGCGTGAAGCGGCGTAGCAAATCCTGACGTATCCTTTCAGCCGGAATTTTCGGTGGGATCGGCGCCTCATGCGGGAAATTAGTGGCACTCACTGGCACTCCCATACGTTTCGTGCTCAGCTTGCCGTTCCCCGGTCCACAATCATCAAAGTGCAAGGCTAGTTCTTTCGCCACCTCTTGAGGTTGTCCGCCATATTGCAGCCGGCGACAGGGGAGTTCGGTTAACCGCGCGATAACTTTAGCCTGCATGGCTGCCGCCTCGGGGAGCTCCGCCACTAGATCCGCCTCAAGACGCGCCGTTGCTTCCTCCGAAGACATATCGGTCAGCGAGAACATCGGACTCTCGCTTCGTTCCAGAAAGACCAGCAATCTTGGTTCGCAGCGTCTGGCGCGCTCAAGGCCGAGTCCGGACTGCGGTTCGAGTCGAAAGCTCGGTTCACCGTTCTGAAGGTCGGTCGGCCGTTTACTCTGGAGCTCTCTAAAGTGCGCTTGCGCATCGCCACGTAATTTAAGAGTGGTGGCCAGGCCCCACGCCGAGAGCTTACCGTTTCGCCATGAACAGAAGGTGCGGTCGTCCGAAAGAAATGCAAAACCCGCCTGTGCCAGAGCTACCGCTAAGGTTGACTTCCCGGAGCGGCCTGGACCGACCAATAGAAGTCCGCCCTGTTTGTTAGCCACGCAGGAGCAGTGAAGTTCAGCAATTCCCACGGAAGCGCCTATTGTGGTGAGGAGGATCGGGAAAATAACCGTTTTCCAGTAGCTGTGATCAGCGGCCATGCTCGCGGAAAAGCGCCCGATGACGCGGCGGGTGCGAGGATCTGCAAGCATCGAACTTCCGGAGTCAAATCCCGCAAAGACGAGATGGTTGAGCCCTCGAACGTAAGGCTTCGGCCAAGGTGGTTGTGCCGAGTGAGTATGATCTACCCAGAAACGAACGGAGAAGTCCACGGCAAGCGGCGGTGTTCCGACGGGCAGAAAGCTTTCCCGCGCTGCTTCGAGGATTGCCTCGCAGTTCGTGGAAAAACTGCATACAGCACCGGCTACGGTGTAATGCTCCAACAGTGGCGTCGCGGCGTCCTGGCAAAGAAAGTCTCCGGCGCTCATAACGGGGCAATTGGGAGCAGATTTACACGTCTCGGCTCAAGCCGGATTTTCTTGTATGCCATGACCGAACCGAAAAAACTGCCATCAATGATTGTTGCCGATGCGGATGAGCAATCTGTCAACATCTTGTCAATAACTCGTAAAGACTTTTAACTCGCAGAGGACAGCTCTAAGGAATCCCGCGCTGCCCGGGAGCGGCCCACCTTCAGTCAGCAGGTTACAATTCGCGGTTAGTCTGAGCCATCACTTTGAGCGCCACGCTTGCTGAATAAACGGCACTGCGTTCGCCGGAGATCTCAGGCTGTCAGGAGTGCCAACTTTCAGCATGTGTTGAAAATAGCATATTCAGTGAAAATAGGATAAAGACAATTTCATTCTTAATACGTCTTTCAGCAACTGTTGAAAAAGCCCGTCTTTGGCGAGTTTGATCTTCAGCACATCTTTGTCATAGTGGGCGTTCGGCTTTGCACCCTTCGATTCTTTTGGGTTGAGTGGTTGCGTCCGACCACAACACCGCGTGTCCTCATGAATGTTTCTTAACTCGTAAATCTGGAACAGAAGTTCGTGCCGCGGTTCGGCAGCCTGACCCTGAGTAGCGTGGGCGATACGGGTTGCATCTGTCCCGGGGCGGCTTCCTCCGATTTTGGTTCGCCCCAAACCCCTTGCTTTGCAGCGGAGTGGGCGTGCGGGGCAAGGGACCGGCCTTCTTCCAATAACCAATCTAATGCATACCGTGCATAATCAGAATAAAATGCCAAAGCCATCGCCCTCCCCCCAGCACGAGCACCACAGCCAGAGCGCAAAGAACAACAGTCCACACAGCGTGCGACGATTTCTCACTCATAAGCAAGTGCCTCCCGCACAGTTAGTTTTGCTGCGGATCGTGCGGGTAGAAGACTGGCGCCCCCCGCCGAGAGGACTGAAAAAGCAAGCCAGATCCATAAGCCTTGAAGCTGGAAAACAGAGTCCAGTCTGCTTTTAAAGATGAGGAAGGTCAGGAAATTACCGGCAACCCGGCTCAGAGGCCAGGCGGCAAGGGCCGCCAGAATCCAACTCATCACGCCGATGGCTAGGCCCTCGGCCACAATGATGCCGATCACAACTGAAGGCGACGCTCCCATCGCGCGAAGTACTCCCATTTCACGCCGGCGCTCCATCACATTGAGACTCATCGTGGTCGCCAAGCCCAGACCCCCAACGGCCGCGATGATTCCTGATATCACCACGAGAAAAACGTAAATCATCAGCAAGTGCTGATCCCGACCATATCTGAAATCAGCTTTACTGCGGCTGCCTGCCGCGCGTATTCCTTCTTGCTCCAGGTTGTTGTCCAAAGCAGATTTGACTGCGTGCATGGAAGCAGCATCCCTCTTTTCCAGCGTGAGACATATAGTGGTTCTCATTGCCGGATAGCGCTGGTCTATAAATGCCTGAGGTATATAAGCCGTCGGAGGGAGAAAAGGTTCGCGGGCAATACCCACCACGTGCCATGAGGTCAGCCCCCGCTTGAAACGCAGGGTGATCGTGTTGCCCGCTCGGATTTGTGATTCTTCGGCCAAGGTAGTGTTAATCACGAGCGCGTCTACGTCTCCGGGCAGCAGGTTTCTGCCTTCGACGATCTCCAGGTCAATCGCTTTTGAATTCTCAGGCAAAGCGATGAGGGGAAAACTCAGAGTGTCGAGCGAATCGTCGCCTTCCCGTGCATCTTTGGCCGGAATGGAAGCTCCTGATGTGAACCAGCTTTCCGCCCTGACAACCCCCGGAGTTTTTCGTATGGCGCGGTCGATCTGCTCCGAGGGATACATATCTCCCAAGAAAATCTGAAGATCGTATTTGCGTAAAGCAAAGCTACGGTCGAGAGTGTTACTCATTGAACTGCGTATATTGAGGGCGGACATAAAAAAGAGGCCGCTCACCGCCAGGGTTAGCATGGTCAGTACCAGCCGCGTGCGTCTGCGAAAGCTGTTGCGAATCGACAGCAGAAGCGGGCGCAGATTTCCGCCGATCCTCGCCAGGGCGCGATCAAAAATACCGACTCCGAATGCCTTCTGGCAGACTCCCCAGGCAGCCAGGCCCTCGCGAACGGAAATTGCGCTTCCTTCCCAGATGGGCCAGGCCGCAGCCAAAAGCGGCATCACGATACCAACGGAGAACGCAAGCCCATAAACCCAAAAGGGAACGGCAAAACTGGTGATATCAAAATTGAGGAACGCGCCGAAGGGCCGGCATAGCGTGCGGCTTGCCAGCATTCCGAGCGGAAGCGCTAAAACAGTTGCGGCAGTTCCCAGCAGCAGCGCTTGTGCAAAGTAGATGCACGCGACCTGTCCACGACTGCCGCCAATTGCTTTCATGACGCCGATCTGGCGAACTTGCGCAGCCATGATCGCCATGAGCAGGTTGACCACAAGAACTCCACTCATCGCCAGCACGAACAGACCGAAGCTCGCCATGGCCAAGAGAAAGCCATCCATTAGATCGGCATGGGGGTGTTTCCCGGGCCGGGGTACGTCGACTCCACGAACGGGATGCCCGCGACCCTCTATCAGTTTCTTGACATGGGCAGTAACGTCGCGCACATGTTGTTCGTCAAAGCGATTCTCAGCAACCAGAATCTTTAACTCGTCCAGGTAGGGTTGTTCTCCCAATTGGGAAAGGGTATCGAGCGTTATATAGCCGTAGACGGTATTTTCCATGCGCGCCTGGGCTGGGCCGACATCGTGCACGCGGCCACTTACCCTCAGACTCTGTTCTTTGCCCTGCCCTATCCGGATGGTCGCGGTGTCGCCGATTTGCAATCCTGCGACGTGAAACGCATCTCTTTCGATAAGCATCTCGCCCGTCTTCGGAGGCCAGGCGCCATGGTCCGGCGTCAGCTTGCTAATGCGTATGTTCCCGTAGTCTTTGATTACAAACAGAGTGAGGTCGTGCCATTGCACTGGTCCGGTCTTGATTGAGCCGTACAGGGCCCTGCGCGCCTCCGCCTCGCTGATCTGGTGATCGGAGAGGACCGCGCTAACCAGAGCGTCGTCGACCGCATCCGTTTCCAAAGTGGCAGAGGCCGGGTTGCTGGCGAGATATCCTTTGTTGATCTCACGGGTAAGCACCGCATACGTGGAAAGAACCGCAGTAAATCCGACCATCCCAATGGCGATGGCCGCAATCACCAGAACTGTGCGCGTACTCTCCTGCTGAAAATCACGGATGGTTTTTCGCCATGGCGTTGTCATTGACGGACTTCCCGCGCTGACATTGCTGTTACAGAGGTCATCAGGACGCCGTCCGCCACTTCGATCCTTCGGTCGACGACACACGCAATGTCGCGCTCGTGGGTGGCTATCACGACGGTTGTGCCCGAACTTGCCAGTTCTCGAAATAAGGCGAGAACCTCAGCCGACGTTGAGGAATCCAGGTTCCCGGTGGGCTCGTCGGCAAGAATGACGGTCGGACGGTTGGCCAGCGCTCGCGCAATCGCGGCGCGCTGCTGCTCGCCTCCCGAAAGCGCAGACGGCAGCTTGTCTGCGTGCAGGGCAATGCCAACACGGTCTAAGAGATCAAACGCGCGCTTTCGTCGCTCTTTTACTGGAAAGGTATGGCAAAAATCCATTGGCAGCATCACGTTTTCGGCGATGGTCAAAGTGGGCAACAATTGAAAGAACTGGAAAACGAATCCGACGCTGCGCCCGCGCCACGCCGCCAGTTTGTTCTCACCAAACTCGTGAATAGCCGTGCCATCCACCTCAACCGAGCCGGAGGAGGGGCGGTCTATGCCTCCCATCATGTTCAACAGCGTTGATTTGCCGCTTCCTGATTTTCCGGCAATCGCCACGAACTCGCCGGCTCCGATTTCCAAATCAACATCGCGCAGTGCGGCGTAGTCTCCGGCCGGCGTACAGTAGGTCTTGGTCACATGTTGTAGGTTGATCATGTGGACAGAGTATGGCGTCATGCCTGAATGGCCGCTGAACGTGTTGTTCAGCCGCCGTTCAGGTTAGCTTTAGTCTCCTTAGACTGGGAGCAGACGTGAGAGTGCTTGTCGTGGAGGACGAGGCGTCACTGGCAAAGCAGCTCATCGCCGCGCTTCTCCGGGCAGGTTACGCAGTAGATCATGCCGGCGATGGCGAGCGCGCAGACCTGCTGGGGCAAGATGAGCGCTACGACGCCGTGGTTTTGGATTTAGGGCTTCCCAAAGTTGACGGGTTGACTTTGTTGCGCCGTTGGCGCGAAGCCGGCGAGGCTATGCCTGTGCTGGTGCTGACAGCGCGAGGAAGCTGGCATGAAAAGGTATTGGGGATTGACAGCGGCGCCGATGATTACATGGCTAAACCGTTCCGCATGGAAGAATTGCTGGCACGACTGCGCGCCCTCATCCGGCGGTCGAGCGGGCAAGTCAATCCTGAACTTCGCTGCGGTCCGCTTGTGCTCGATCCGCGATCGGGCAAAGTGACTCTGGATGGCGCGGAAGTGAAGCTGACCAGCCATGAATTTCGCGTGCTTTCCTACCTTATGCACCATAGTCATCGCTTGGTCTCCCAAGGCGAGCTCATCGAGCACATCTATTCCCAGAGCTTTGACCGCGATTCGAACACGGTTGAAGTGTTTATCGCCCGCCTGCGGCGCAAGCTGGGTGCTTCAGTCATTGAGACCGTGCGAGGGCTCGGTTATCGCATGAAGGCTCATTCATGAACTGGTTGCACTCTTTCCGCTGGCGCATTCTCTTGGGCGCTTTTCTCTGGACCTTAGGGCTGGTCCCACTCGTACATTTGATATTCAGTACTGTGCACCACCAAACGCAACCAGCCAGCCGAGTTGTTATCCTACGCGTTGATCCAACAACAACTCTGGTTTTCGCATTTCTCTGCATGTTGGGAGGAATTTTGCAAGTACGTGCCGGACTCCGGCCGCTTAGTCGGCTGCGCCGACAATTATCGGGCGTGCGTGACGGCTCCAACCGCAGGGTTGAAGGAGCTTATCCGATCGAAGTGCAACCGTTGGTGAACGATCTTAATTCCTTATTGGAACACCGTGAGCGAACGGTCCGGCGGGCGTTGGCAAAAGCAGGTGACCTCGCGCATGGATTGAAAACTCCGCTGGCTGTACTGGCCCAGGAAGCCGACCGGGCTGATGCTGCCGGACAGCAGGAAATGGCGGCCACGATCGGCCAGCAGGTGGAAAAAATGCGCAGGCAGATTGAGTTTCATCTGGCGCATGCCCGTGCCGCCGGTTCCGGCAACGTGCCGGGCGCTCGCTGTCCTGTCCTGCCTTCTGTGGAAGGCCTGACGCGTACCTTGCTTCGAATCTACGCCGCTCGCGGGCTCGCAATTCAAGTGGATGTTCCGCCCGGGGACGTCATTCGCGGCCACCAGGAGGATTTAGAAGAAATGTTAGGCAATCTTCTTGACAATGCATGTAAGTGGGCAAAGTCCAGGGTCAAGATACAGTCCACGCAGGAAGATGGCGCAGTTGTTATGACCGTGGATGACGATGGGTCAGGCCTGGACGCCTCCATGCGCGACGCAGTACTGCAGCGCGGCGTACGCGCTGACGAAGTGGCGCCTGGCTCGGGCCTTGGACTAGCAATCGTCCGTGATCTCGTGGAACTCTACGAAGGGACTTTCTCGTTGGAAGACTCCCCTATGGGCGGCCTGCGCGCGCGGCTTCGGCTCCCCAAGTGAAGGATTAGCGGCGTACTGGACGGGTGTCTGATCCGGTCTCTGATTGCTCGAACCCTCTCTGTGATTTTGAATCGGTAACGATAAGTCTCAGTGCAAGTCGGCTCGGCGGAAGTTTTGCTGGTGATTGCGGTCGGCCTGCGAGCAACAGGCATCGGAGGTTTTTGATGAGGAGGGAACCGATATCCGAGCTTGGCCTCTAAGCTAAGACAAGTCGCCTACCATGTAGTAATTGGCTAACGCGGTTCCCGGTCCGCGGCCGGAAGCTTGAAATTAGATGGTCGGAATCCTGGTGCAGGGAAATAACCACCTTCATTCTGTCTGGGCCCTCACCTGACGTGCTTCAGGTCTTGAGGTCGCTGCTGCGGCCTAAGGCCTGTTTGTTGGCCTTGAGGTCGTCCAGGGAAATGAAGTGCACACATCGCTCCATCAACTCGAACGTTGCCTTCCGTCCTCGCCGGACCTGGTACCTCCTCGCCACTTGGCGGGCAGTATTCTGCTTGAATGGAAAGCAGACGTTTCAATTTCCGAGTTCTCGACCAAGTGAAGAAATGAGCCGCTAGAACGCAGGGGCGCCCCTTGGATTTGCATTACGGCCGGGTGAATTTGTCCGCGCTCCGTCGAACAACTGGAACTCCCGAATACGTGGGGTGGCGGAAGCAGAGATAATGTTGAGGCGCACGTGTTGTGCACTTGTGCGAGGGAAGAGATCAATCTTCTTGTGACCAATCGTCGTTCCCGAATGGAGTGTCTTCCATTTGCCGCCATCTATGACTTGGATTGCGTAGGTCTGCACCTTCTGTCCATCCACGAGCCATTCCATGGTCAAAGCACGATCGAAACTAATGGGATGGGAGAACGTCAAGTCGATCGTTGCCGCATGAGATCCCTCCGACGGTGACCACACGGTATCGGGATCGGAATCAAGAGCCGCATGATAGGCCGAAGCATTGGTGGCACGGCCAGCAAGATTGTTCTGCAGCGCGTAGATCGAGCTGAGAGTCTCGCCGAACTCCGCCAGGCGCTTCACGTCCGAGTCGGGGAGCAGGCCGCGGCGATCCGGCGCAAGGCCAATCATCAGCTGTGCTCCGCGTCCCACCGTTCGATTGTACGTATCCATAAGTTCGCTGACGGATTTTACACTCGACTCGTCATTCCGATGCCAGAACCAGTGCATCTTGCGCAGCGGAGTGTCTGACTCCGCCGGACGATAGCGGAGGTAGCCGTGCAGATCTAGTACGTTCCAATTGTCTTCCGACACATTGCCATCTTCGTTTCCAACCCAGCGTATGTCCCCATACTTAAGCAAAGCGGCGTCCGCAAAGATCATGGTATTAGGTTGATACACCCGCAGGTTATCGACATAGCGATCGAAGTCATACACGTGACCTGCGCTCCCGGCGCCATCCAGCCAAAACTCGACCAGCTCACCGTAGCTGGTGGATAATTCGTTCAACAAAGCTAGGTAGTAACCATCATAGGCAGCGCTGTCCTTATAGGTGGGCTCGTGGCGATCCCAGGGAGAAAGATAGACTCCAAACTTCAATCCATTTTTGCGAGCAGCCACCGCAACCTCGCGGACCAGATCTCCGTGGCCTCCTTTCCAAGGGCTGGACCTGATGCTGTACTGGGTCTTCGCGGTTGGCCACAGGCAGAAGCCGTCATGATGTTTAGCAACCAGGACTACATACCGAATGCCAGCGGACTTGGCGGCTCTCATCCACTGTTCGGGATCCAGGTTAGAGGGATTGAAAACCGCGGGGTCCGCGGTACCGTCACCCCACTCCCGATCCATGAATGTGTTTGGGCCAAAATGGATCAGTGCGCCCATTTCCAGATCCTGCCAAGCGACCTGTTGCGGGCTAGGTTTCACATCCGTGAAGTTCTGCCCCAACGAAACTGTCGCACAGATACAGAGGAAGATCATTGCTGGTAGCGTCAAAGTCTTGGGAAACGTTTGGCGCATATTTTCATCGATACAAGCAAGCTTCGACTGGACCACTCTTCTTCCGCCCGCAGTAGTGGAGTTCGTTCCGGGGCTGCCGCGCCTCCCACCTTGCCATCGGTTTCTGTGGAGTCTAGCGCACGAATTCATTCTGGGAAACGTTGGTAAGCCGATTCACAAGTTTCACAACCTTCTTTTCAAACAAAGCAGAGTCGAGACCAGAACGAACTGCGCCCATGCGGCGAGAGAAATCCCTGCCATTGCTACCTGACCGCGGTCGAGAGGTTCCGACTGAGGTGTGAATCTCGCGAGCTAACGTGGTGCGAACGATTCGCTCGATGTTTGCGGAATTGATGCCGCCACAGGGCATGATCAGAATGCGATTCCTTGCCGCTTGCATCAGGTGCGTCAAGATCAAAAGTGCGTCCGTGGCCCGTGGTTCGCCTCCTGAAGTCAAGATGCGGGAAGCACCGGTCTGGATGACGTCCTCAAGTGCAGCCGTCGCATTCCCTGCAAGATCGAAAGCCCGATGAAAAGTTACCGGCAGAGGGTGGGCAAGCTCCACCAGCATTTTCGTACGCTCAACATCGACACTGTTGTTTTCATGGAGTATTCCCAAGACGAGGCCGTCCGCGCCGACTTGCTTGGCCGCGTGGATATCATCGCGCATGGTCTCAACTTCATGATCGGAATAACAAAAATCGCCCGCCCGAGGGCGAATCAGGATATGGATGGGAAGGCTCACGTGACGGCGAGCGGTTTCGATGAGACCTGCGCTAGGAGTGATTCCGCCGGAGGACAGGTCGCTGCACAGTTCAATGCGGTCCGCGCCACCGCCTGCTGCCGCGATGGCATGGTCCACCGATTCCACGCAGATTTCCAGAACGAATTGGTTGGGCATGGATTGAGAGTGCGAAGAACTGGCAGGGCCGCCGTTTCTGTTTTTTCTGTTGTGCGCGGCCCCGAGTTCGCTGTTAGAAACTGTAGTGCAAGCTGAGTTGTATCTGCCGCGGAGGAGAGCGCACGCTGTTGATCAGGCCGAAGCTGCTGTCGTTTATGTTGTTGTCGGGGTATCCATAGCTTGCGATGTTAAAGAGGTTGAAAAAATCAGCGCGGAAACCGAGGACGTGATTCTCTCCCCAGACGTGAAAGTCCTTGAACAAGGACATATCGACCTGCCGATAGCCGGGAGCACGCTGGCTGCTGTTGTGGGCGCTTCCGAAGGCAAACGAACCTTCGTTGCCGTAGGCACAAGTTCCGTTGTCGACTCCAGCCTGAAGACAGGGCGTTGCCGACGGATCGGTCCCAAACCAATTGCTCAGAGATCGATTCCGGATGACCAGCTTGCGGTATTGATTTGCGCGATTAAACCCGTAGGCGTTCTGTGCGCCGTTGTTATTCTGGCCGAAGATCGTCACCGGAAAGCCGGAGTAGAGGATGGCAGAGGTCGATAGTTTCCAGCCTCCAAGCACGGCGTCGACTGGACCTTTTGCGTTGCCGCCATAGGTCCGGCCGTGACCAAAGGGAAGGTCGTAGACGCCCAGGAAGCTCACACTCTGGCGAACATCGATCGCGGAAGGCCCCCAGTCGGCCTTCTCGTCGTAACCGTTCTGAAAGGTGTCTCCGTTAAAGCTGGCATTGGGCAGCGCGCCCACCGCATAGTTTCCCGAGGAGTTCGTTAGTGATTTTGCCAACGTGTAATTCAGCGTGTATTCCAAACCGTGATGTGTTCGCTGGCGCAAAGTTACCTGGCCGGAGTTGTAATTCATTCGAGCTTCGGATTCTGTGATCAAAACCGCATTGCACTCTCCTACCAGCGAATAGTAGGGCGACTGGAGCGCAGACGGAAACGACAACCCACTACAAGGGCTATTTGGATTATTGGCGAGGATGGCGGCAACGCCCGGCGCCTGGGCCAGGGTCAGTTGATTGCCATCGCGATAGTCCGCGAGATGGTCGCCGTTTTGTCCGTGATAGCCCACACTCAGCGACAGCTCACCGGTAATCGCACGCTCGACGGTAAGGTTGTATTGCTGAATGTAGGCTGGCTGGTTATTTTGCGGCCAAACCGAGTAAGTGGAGTTTTGAATGCCGAGAGGCTGACTGAAGGCGTCCGCAACCGTAAACGGTGTGCCGCCCGATGTCGTCGTTGGGCTGGAGGCATTCGTGTTGATCGATTGGGAAAAAGGAGGACTGGAAGTCAGGCGCTGATTGAAAGAATAGCCTTCAAAGAAGCTGGTTGTGCCGTAGCCCCCACGAATCACGGTCTTCGCATTCAGCTGGTAGGCAAAACCCAGGCGTGGCATGATCTGCTTGTAGTTGGCGTTATAGCAGGCGTGGGTGGGGCAAACCGTCGAGCCCGGCACCGCCAGAGCAGGGACATGGCCTGCGTATTCTACGGTGCCATTGGGTAGGACGTTTGCGGTCTTGTTGTTCTGCTCATACCAGGGCTGATCGTACTCATAGCGCAGTCCGAGATTGACCGTGAGCCTGGAGGACACTTTGAAGTCGTCCTGAAAGTAGCCCGCCAGACGCCACTGGCGATTGCCGACGTTGCCAAGAGGGGACGCGAGTTGGGTGTTGAAGATGCGACCTAGAACAAAGTCTGCCGGGCCGTAGCCCGGGCCATTGGACGCGCTTAGGTTTTCAGTGTAGGCGCCAGTGTAGCCAAACTGCCCCAGGAATCCCACGTTGCCGGAGTTGAGATAGTTTTGTTGATAGCGGGTCGCCTGGCCGCCCATGGTGAAAAGGTGGCGTCCGCGCTGCCAGGTGAGGTTGTCGTAGTAGTTGAAAGTGTTGTCGGTGAAAACTTGCGGGTTGGCATTGGTCCCGATGTAGCTGGCGTTATTGCTGATGCTCTGTCCGGTGAACCCCACGTACTGCTGCGGGCCAAACGGTATGCCGACTTTGGAGTCGCCTGTCAGGCCGAACTGGCCGGTTGGGTCGCTGGGCACACCGTTGTTCCAACGCACGCGCGTAAATCCGAACCGAGCTTCGTTGATGATGGCGGGCGAGAAGGTGTGGACCCAGCTCGCGCCCGCAAGCTTCGTCGGGTATGTATTGTGCGCGGGGAAGGATATCGGGATTATGGCTGACTTAAAGTCGCTACCCGTGCCTTGGGAGTAGAAGCCATTGAATTTATTCACGTTGCCTGGCGTCCAGTCGACCTTGAAATCTTCCTGATTATTCGTCACGAAGCTGTTTTGCGGAGCCACGAAGTTATTCTCAATCAACCCGTCCGTGGGAGTTCGATTGGGCGCCGGGTAAAGATTGGGATTTGCCGCGAGGAACTGGGCTACCGGACTCACCACCGGCACTTGGTTATTCAGATAGGGAGCAAAATTGTTCTGTGTGTCATAAAGCTGGATGCCTTGCGCCGTAAGGGCGGAGAAGTCTCCCTTGAGCATCTGTGGGGTCAAAACGCTGGTTTGCTGCAGGGGTTGCGCCGTGTGCGTGCGAATACCTTCGTAGTCGGCAAAGAAGAAGAGCTTGTTCCGCACGATCGGCCCGCCAAAGGTTGCGCCAAAAATGTTCTGGGTGTAACGGGTTATGGGGCTATTTGTAAGTCCGTTGGCCCAAGCGTTGGCATCGAGATTCTGGTTCTCCAGAAGGTCATAGACTGAGCCATGGTAATGGTTGGTCCCCGACTTCAATATGGTAACGATCGCGCCGCCGTTGGCGTTTCCATAGGTGGCGTTGGCGTTGGCCGAGATTACCCGCACTTCGGCGATAGCGTCGGGCGCGGGGTTGTATGCGATGAGGTTATTCTGCGGCTCGTTGTTTTCGGCGCCTTCGATGGTGTAGTTGTTCTCCTGTTCGCGGTTGCCATTGATCGCCGCCACGCCGCTGTTGTAGGTGTCCCGCTCGATCGCGTTGTTTCCGGTCAAGCCGGTTGGATCGGTGTCGACGGCGCCGGGTTGGAAAAGCGTGAGCGAGGAGAAGTTGCGGCCATTCAACGGGATGTTCGCGATCTCGTTGGTGGAGAGCGTGTTTCCCAGGGTCGCGTCGCCGGTGTCAAGGATGGGATGAAAATCGGCTTGCACTGACACCGTGGTAGAGGAGCCAATGGTCAGGCTGGCATCGATCTTTGCCGTCTGGTCGATCTCAAGCGTAAATGGCGAAATTTTCTGCGTAGCGAACCCTTTCGCCTCGATGGTCAAGGTATAGGTGCCGATCGGGAGAAAGCGAATAGTGTAGACTCCCGATGCATTCGTCTCGGTGGAGGTTTTTACGGAGGTCGCGGCGTTTTCGGCAATAACTTTTGCGCCTGAGATAACGGCGCCGCTCGGGTCGGTCACTTGGCCCGTAATGGAGCTGGTAACGGTTTGCCCCAACGCCGACGCCAAACACAAGAGGACAGCCAGCGAGCATCCGGCAAGGTATTTCACCAGTTTTGTTCTCATGAGACCCTCACTTCAGTCATTCTGGCCAAGTTCGCCTCGGGGGTGGGCGCGCTGAAAAAACCTGACCGGAAGAATCTAAGCGCTGAGGCACGGCCTTTGTCAAGCACGAAATGATCGAAGTCGCCTAAAACGATCAATCTATATTGATCTGTGGCTACCAGTCAGCGATACTGTGTGAGCATTTGCGACTGGGCAAACCAGCACATACACCATGTCGGTTCGTCAACAACACCGCAGTGACCGCATTCTGAAGCTCCTGCTGCAAAAAGGCTCCGTGACCGTAGAGGAGCTAATCGGGACTCTAGCAGCATCGGCTCCGAGCATTCGGCGGGACCTGACCCGGCTGGAAGCAAGGGGATTGATCCGGCGCACCCATGGCGGCGCGACCCTCGTACAGGAATTGCTCTACGAGCCGTTTCGCTATGATACGGCGTTCCAAACCCGCGAGCATCGCTTCGTGAAGGAGAAGCGGCACATTGGCATGGCCGCCGCCGAACTGATCGAAGAAAAGGAAACCATCGGCCTGACCGCAGGCACTACCACCACCTGGGTGGCGCGGAGCTTGCGTCATCGCAGCAATATCACCATCGTCACCAATGCCGTTAACATCGCCATGGAGCTCTGCAACATGCCCGGTCTTCAGGTACATCTGACAGGCGGTTACGTTCACTGGCCATGGTCGTTTTCCCTCATCGGAGCTGCGACTATCAATTTCCTCGGTGACCGCTTTCTCGATAAACTTTTTCTCAGCGTGTCCGGTATCGACGCCAACCGGGGAACCACCACCAACGAATCGGACGAAGCACTCACCTTTCGCGCCATGGTCAAGCAAGCGAAGCAGGTCATTGTCGTAGCTGATTCCAGCAAACTGGGCATCGTCACGCCCTCCTTGATCTGCCCGATTGAGAACGTGGATGTGCTCGTCACGGATGCAGGCGCTTCCGATGAAACCGCTGCGGTGTTCACCCAGAAAGGAATCAGAGTCGTTCGAGTCTAGCCGTCCTCCGAAGGAGTTTCGATGTCGCGACGAAGTGGTCGCCGTTTCTTCACGATGGTTCGCGTCTTGCTTTATGTGGGTTTGTCACGAGGCTAGCGACTGCCTTGGTTGCGTCCACGAGAGTCGAGCTCAACCGTAGTGTTTTCGAATTGATCGCAATAATGATAATGAAGAAGGCCAGGGGCAAGGCTGGGACACAACCCTGCCGGCGGTGAACCGAAGTCGTGACGCGTCCCGTACACCTGGAATCTTGGCAGATACGAGGACTATAAGGGCCTCGCGTGGTAGTTCCGCTCATTGGAATTGAGTCCGGCAATTCGTGGCCAGCCGGTTGAACTACATTTCGCAGCTGCTTTCTACCAAAGCCATGGCTCGGCTTAACGGCAAGCTTTTGTCAACCGAGGTAACACTAGTGATGCGCTTCTCCAGACATTTTGTCAGAACCGCGGCTAGCACGTGGCGCTTCGCCGCCAAAAGATGTGCTCTCGCTGTTGCGTTTCTAATCGTTGTTACTTTCGCGGGCCGTAACTCTCTTGCCCAGGCAAATTACCAGCCCTCCCCGGAAAACCTGAAGGCGCGCCAGGAATTCCAGAACGCAAAGTTCGGGATGTTCATTCACTGGGGTGTGTACAGTGTTCTTGGTTCGGGGGAATGGGTGTTCCATGACCGCGCACTGACCGTCGATGAATACAATCGCTTGCCTCTGTTTTTCGATCCCGAAGACTTTGATGCCAAGACATGGGTCGCGCTGGCAAAGGCGGCGGGCATGAAGTACATAACGATCACCTCCCGCCATCACGACGGTTTTGCGATGTTCGATTCGAAAGTCTCTGATTGGAATATCGTGCAGCGGACGCCGTATAAAAAAGATCCCTTGAAAATTCTCGCCGCGGAATGTCACCGCCAGGGAATCAAGCTTTTCTTTTACTACTCGCAACTGGATTGGCACAATCCCAACTACTATCCGCGAGGGGCCACGTCCTGGGACAACGGCCGCCCGAATCGTGGCGATTGGAACCTATACCTCGACGACTACATGGATGGACAGTTGCGTGAACTGCTTACAAATTACGGACCCATTGGTGGCATTTGGTTCGATGGAATGTGGGATAAGCCGGATGCCGACTGGCACCTCGCCAAGACATACGCGCTCATTCATGAGCTGCAGCCGGCCGCGCTCATTATTCCAAACCATCATCAGAGCCCGAAGCCTGGCGAAGATGTCCAGACCTTCGAGCGCGATCTTCCCGGTCAGAATACCGCCGGCTTTAACACAACCTCAGTCAGCCATCAACTGCCGCTCGAAAGCTGCGACACACTCAACGGTTCCTGGGGATTCAATATTGCAGACAGTAAGTACAAGAGTCCCGCTGAACTGGAACGGAGGCTTGTTCAAGCCGCAGGCAATAACTCAAATCTGTTGCTGAACATTGGTCCCATGCCCAACGGAGAGATCCAGCCGGAATTCGTTACGCGGCTCCAAGCGGTGGGCGAATGGCTCTCCCATTACGGGGACTCGATCTATGGCACTCGTGGAGGCCCCATCGCCCCCGGCGAATGGGGAGTAACCACCCAAAAGGACAACCAGATATACGTGCACATTCTTAGCTGGCACGCCCCCCTATTCGCGATTCCGCCGATCGCAAATAAGATAGTTGAAGCTCACTCCATGCTCGACGCCTCACCTGTCGAATTTACCCAGAAATCCGATGGCGTCGTTCTGAAAGTCCCCCTACCCAAGAGCGATGAAGTGGACCGAGTCGTCGTTCTCACGTTGGCCGCCTCGCATTGACCATGAGGTTCGTCTCGATGCTTGTCCGATTGAAAAACGCCGGGCTGTTGCTTGCCGTCTTTTTCGCTCTGGCGCCGTCATCGGCACAAAATACCGGGCGTGATTTGGTTTTTCGCGATCCGCTTCGGACTCCGGAAGACCGGGCGGCCGATCTCGTGGGCAGGCTGACTCTGGCGGAGAAAGTGTTGCAGATGCAGAACACCGCGCCCGAAATTGCGCGGCTGGGCATTCCCCCCTATGACTGGTGGAATGAGGCCCTGCATGGTGTCGCCCGGGCTGGGCGCGCCACCGTCTTTCCCCAGGCGATAGGACTGGCGGCCACATGGGACACCGACCTCATGCATAAAGTGTCTGATGTTATCTCCACGGAAGCCCGCGCGAAGTACAACGAGGCGCAACACCACGGCAATTATCGTCGATACTATGGGCTCACTTTCTGGTCGCCAAACATTAATATCTTTCGCGACCCGCGCTGGGGGCGCGGCCAAGAGACCTACGGCGAAGATCCGTTTCTTACCTCACGCATGGCCGTGGCTTTCATACAGGGAATGCAGGGCACCGACCCGCACTATCTGAAGACCGTAGCCACGGCTAAGCACTTCGCGGTTCACAGCGGCCCCGAACCAGCGCGGCACACATTCGATGCCCGTCCCTCCGCGATTGACCTCGAGCAAACCTATCTGCCCGCCTTTCGCGCAAGTGTTGTCGAAGGCCAAGCCGCGTCCGTCATGTGTTCGTACAACCGGGTCGACGGGGTGCCGGCCTGCGCCAGTTCTTTCCTTCTGCAACAGCATCTGAGAGGTTCCTGGGGATTTCATGGATATGTAGGGAGCGATTGCGGCGCCGTCACCGACATCGCCGAGGGTCACAAGTACAAGTCCACGCTCGCAGAGGCCGCAGCTGTGGCAGTAAGGGCAGGCACGGACCTCACGTGCGGGGATGAATATGCGTCTCTGGTTGAGGCGGTCGAGAGCGGTCTGATTTCAGAAAGCGAAATTGATCGAGCCCTAGAGAGGTTGTTTGTGGTCCGCATACGCCTCGGAATGTTCGATCCACCCGATCGCGTTCCCTATGCCAAGATCCCATATTCCGAGAATGATTCGCCTGCGCACCGCCAGTTGGCGCTCGAGGCCGCACGGGAATCGATTGTTTTACTCAAGAACGCCGTGCCAAACAATGCCCCGCTCAAGAACAGAACGAAGATTCTGCCCTTGAGCGGCAACACTCGGCGCATTGCCGTGATCGGCCCGGCAGCCGATGACCCGGACACGATGCTGGCTAACTATCACGGAATTCCTTCCAGCATTGTCACGCCGCTTGTCGGCATGCAGCGGCAATTCGGCGCGAAGGCTGAGGTTCGATTTGCATTGGGAAGCACGTTCTCCACCGGATCGTACGCTCTAGTTCCCGGAAATCTCCTGCAATCTCCAGGCATTGCTTCCGGCAGCGGCGGATTTCTCGCGGACTATTATCCCAACCCCGACTTTCAGGGGATCCCAGCTGTCTCTCGTCTTGAGCCGCGATTGTATCTGCAGCGGGAACTGCAAGATGCTGAACTCGAAGCCCGGCTTCCCCACGACAACTATTCCGTGCGCTGGAGTGGAGACCTCCAGGCTCCGTATACCGGTGAGTACACGATCTGCATAGTCCGCCTGCGCTGCGAGGAGTGCCACGCCGGCGACTCGGCGCAGGTTTTTCTAGATGGCAAATTGATTCTGAGCGACGAAACCGAATCATCCTCAACCCGTACGACCAAAGAAACCCGAATGCAACTAAAGCAGGGAACTCATTACCGTCTGCGGGTTGAATATCGACAACACAGCGGCGGAGTAGGGTTTCAATTCGTCTGGAGACCTCCAGCCGAGCCCCTGATCGAGGAAGCTGTGAAGACGGTCAAGAGTTCAGACGTGGCGGTCGCGTTTCTCGGGTTGAATTCCGAGCTCGAAGGGGAAGAGATGAGAATCGATATTCCAGGTTTCTCTGGAGGGGACCGCACCAGCCTCGACCTTCCCCAGTCGCAGGAAAAACTTCTCGAAGCCATCATTCACACAGGCAAGCCCGTCGTCGTAGTGCTCGTTGCTGGAAGTGGTGTAGCCGCGAACTACGCGCAACGGCATGCCGCTGCTGTCCTGGTTGCCTGGTACGGAGGAGAAGAAGGCGGTACGGCCATTGCACAAACTCTGGCCGGAGAAAACAATCCCTCAGGACGTCTACCGGTGACCTTCTATCGCTCCGTCACCCAACTGCCGGCCTTCGAAGACTACGCGATGCGCGGGCGCACCTATCGCTATTTCACCGGAGACCCGTTGTACCCCTTCGGTTACGGACTCAGCTATTCGACCTTTCGCTATTCGGGTCTGCGCGTGATTCCGGACTCGAAGAACAAGTCTGTTCTCCACATTTCGGCGCAAGTCGGAAACTCCTCCTCACGCGAGGGCTGGGAGGTCGTGCAATTCTACGTTCGAGGCGAACATCCATCAGTCGACGCTCCCATCCGCCGACTCTGCGGCTTCAAGCGTATTCAGCTCGCACCGGGTGAAGGCCGTTTCGTCGAATTCGATTTGAATCTCGAAGATATTTTCCCTGGACACGAACCCAGCTCTGATCGCGGCCGGCTCGTGATCACGGTTGGTGGTGGTCAACCACTGGGGAAGGCGCCAGGCGTCGAGACCCGGTTTTAGCCTTTGGCCTAAGGGATCTCGTTGCCTCTGGTTTCAAGCTAACCTGGGCATAATGTTGGATGTAGAACATAATAGTGATCGATATGTATCGATTCGATCAATAATCCCTTGACAATTCCTCAAACAGATGCGATAAGTGGGTCCCGGATTTGGAGGCCACGGAGCCCCAAAACAAACTGATAAGGAGTCTGCTATGAACCCAAGCCGTCGCTGGTTGCAAAAACTTCCACTTATTACGCTTCTCGCAGCCTCGCTGATCCCCACTGCTACGGTCCTGGCGCAAAGCACGAACCGGCAGATTGGTACGCAATTCACGGTGACCGCCGATCCGCTCGTACCGAGGCCGGACCGGCAACCCTGTGTAGTGCCGCTTTTTGTGAATTTCCAGTTCGCGCATTTTTCCGACTCCACCCAGAGTTTTGCCGTCACGCCGCCAGGAAACTGTCCCGGTCCGTGGGAAAAAGTAGTTTTCGAGGCGGACTTCAGCGAGAACGGCGGAGTCCAGTTTGACCGCACAGCAAGCATTTATCTGGCCAACGCAAACATCTATTTCGGAACCACCCCCGAACCATTGTCGACGCTCACCAATACCTGGCACGTGGAGCGGGATATAACCGATTACACTGCACTATTGACGACCCCGCAGCAGGGCACGATTGTGCTGGCGAACTGCACCACAGACTGCGCGCCGCCATTCAACACTTTGAATGGAGTTTTCACGGTGAACGCGGACCTGGAGTTTTATCCCGCTGACCGGGGTCACCGCCACCACAGGGAAGGTGGTGACCAAAGGACCCAAAGGACAGCCGATCAGATACTTCCGCTGGTGCAGTCAAACGGCAGCGGCGGGGTAAATTTGCCGGCCACCTTGTCGTTGCCAACCGACCAACTGGAGACAACGTTTACACTTCCGACCAATACCGAGCGGGCCTACCTGGACGTGATCGCTCAGAGCCAGGGCACCGACGAGCAGTGGTATGGCTGCTTTCCCAACGACCTCGCCAGTATCAATGAGGTCTATGGCTGTGGAAATACAGACTTCCGCGAGACTGAGGTCACCCTCGACGGCCAACTGGCAGGCATTGCCCCGGTTTCTCCCTGGGTCTATACCGGCTTTCTTCCAGACCAGTGGGTGCCGATTCCCGCCGTACAAACTCTCGATTTTGTTCCTTATCGTGTGAACCTAACACCTTTTGCCAGCTTGCTGAGTAACGGTCAGCCCCATACCATCGCGGTGAGCGTATTCAACAACGCCAACCACTTTTCGGCGACTGCGTCGCTCTTGCTCTACCTCGATCCGCAGAGCACCCAGATCACTGGTGCGGTCACGAAGAATACGCTGACCAGTCCGGCTCCGGTGGTCACGGAGAATCTCCAGGGGACGGGGACCGTAACGGGAACCATCAATGTTGCTTCCAACCGGAAATACAAGATTGCGGGATATGTCAACACATCCCACGGGAAGATAACTACTTCAATCGCTCAGCAACAAAACTTCGCCGGTATCCAGACCATCGACTTCGATACCGTCAACTTTACGGTACTCGATCAGAACACAAATGTGCAGACGAGCCTGTCTTCCGCGACCACGGTTTCGAGTGATGAGGGCACGCTTGTGACTCGTGACAACTACAGCTTCCCGATTACGGTTGATTTCAAATCGCCCGTCAGCAGTTCTCAGTTCGGCTTTACGGTGGCGACCACTCAGAAATACCACACCAACCAGCAGCTATCGATCGACGGGTTTGTCATCCACGATATTTCGGTCACGAATTCGGCGAGCGCGACAGACGTGAGTCCTCCGTCAAGTTCGCAGCGATACACCTTTTCCGATTCGGATGGCGCATTCTACGACTGCCACATCGCAAGCGCGAATAACATTTTGACCGTGGTCGGTCGTGGGTGTAGGGAAGAAAAAAAGTAGTTATCCTCCAGCCGAGCCGGAGCTATTACGATGGCGGGCCCTCAAACCGGGCCCGCGATCAATTACGATGGCGGATCCTTCCGGGGCGCTCCCGCGAGGGTTTCAATATTAGCCACAGATGAACGCAGAATGAACACGGATAGTTGGGAAAGAACCCATCCACGTCGCCCAAATCTTTTAATTTTAATCGGTGTTCACGCCCTGCTGGAACCCTGAGGGCTTCCGCGTTGCAATTGATGAAGTGAGGGCGAGACGAGGCCACCCAGCCCGGCGATGATGCAGGCGAGGCCAGAGATGGCGATCACCCGCGGCGCCGAGAGATACTGCAGCAGCACGCCACCGAACGCGGCTCCCAGCGGCGCCGCGGCTACCACCAGCGAATGCCGCGCGCCGAAGACCTGGCCGCGTATCTCGGTCGGGACGAGCCGCTGCAGCAGAGTGGTTTCCATCGGCGTATAGGGCGCCCAGGACGCCCCAGCCACACCGAGGAACAGCATCGCGAGCGGGAGCTGTCGGATGAAAAACAGGGGGCACAGCAACGCTCCCCAGAGCACCGCGATCATCGGTAAGGCAAGGCTCGGCCGCCAGCGGCGCGAGAGCTTGGTCAGCGTCAGCACACCCGCGAAGGCCCCCGCGCCGAAGCCGGTCCACAGCAGCCCGTAGCCGTCGGCGTTGGCATGTAATGTCTGGACGCTGTAGACGGGCAGGGCCGCCTCCAACGGGCCGTAGGAGAAGAAGAACACTAGCGAGAGGAGCGTGAGCGCGGGCACGTAGCGCAGGCTGAACAGCGCGCCGAAGCCGAGCCAGCGATTGGCTGCCGCAGGCTGTGCGAAACCTGATTCGCGAGTGATCGTGGGCAGGGTCAGCACGAGCAGGCCCATCAGCAAGAAGCTGGCGGCATCGATGAACAGCGCCCAGGGACCGCCCAACCTGGTGATGGCGAAGCCTGCTGCCGCTGGGCCGGCCAAATAGGAAAATTGCAGGCTGGTCGCGGTGAGCGCATTGGCGCGATCGAGGGCACGGTCGTCCACCAGCTGCGGCACAAACGCCCGTACCCCCGCCGTGGTTGCTGGCGAGAGCGCTCCGGCGAGCAACGCCAGCACGTAGACGTGCCAGAGCCGCAACCATCCCAGGGCGTAGAGCGTGGGAATCGCCGCGATGAGTGCCGCTCGGGCGAGGTTGTCGAAGCCCATCACCAGTCGCGGCTGGTAGCGATCGAGCAGACGCCCGAGGATCGCCCCGGTGACGACGCCAGGGAGGTCGAAGCAGAGAATGACGAGGCCCACCGCCCGACCAGAGCCGGTCAACTGCAGCACGAACCAGAGCAAGGCGATGACGGTGAACTGGTCCCCAAGATAGGAGATACTCAGCCCCAGCCAAAGCCGCCGGAACGCGGGATCGCGCAATGGAGCGCCAACCGCAGTGGTTCCATCATTTTTTGCTTTTATGTACCTTCGTACGAGTAACCGCAGGCGCTTTCCTCTTCAGTTTGCTTTGATTGTAATCAACGGCGGTACGGATGAGATCTCTTAGAGCACGCTCATTAATCTTGTCGCCCTCGAAAAGATCGATCGCTCGCCACGCGTTGCCTCCGAGGCCCGCGTTGAAGAGCTTGTCAGGATCTGGGAGGCTCGCCCCGTGAGAAAAGGTAAGCTTCACCTTATCTTTGTGGGCATTGCCGACGGCGATCATTCCGTCGTGAGACCACACCGGGCTTCCCATCCACTTCCATTCCTCGATGATCTCCCGGTCGGCTGCGAGGATGATTTTGCGGATGCTGGCGAGCGTCTTGCCACGCCAGTCTGTGAGTCCTGCGATCAGCTGGTCAATACGTTCCGATGGATTCATTGGATCTCTATGCCTCCGAATTCTTGTCCGATTTTCACGCGAGTCGTCTTAATTGTCGCAGCGTCTGGCTAGGCCGGTCGCTTCGCAAGGAGTCGTCGAACCACATGGCCTTTCCACATCCACAATCCCGAAAGAACAAGCACAGGAACGAAGACAAAGCGAGTGGCGGGGGCGTAGTTTGGAATTTGGTCAAACGGGCTGTAAATGTAACCGAGTATCGGAATGCTAAAGACGAGGTGAATCCAGCGAAAAACCGAACGTGTAGCTTTGGGGGTGGTCTTGGCGGCGACGAAGGCCGGCTTCTGCAGAGTCGATTCCATGGGGTTCTTCCTCCTTTTCGTTATTGTTGCCTGATCCGTGCGGTCGAGGTGGCGTTCGAGAGCGTCTATTTGAGCGGGCCAGAACCGGCGGAACGGCAACTGGTTCGTGGCACGAGGCCAGTTCCAGTAAACGGAGCTCCGGCAGTTGCCTCGAACCTTCCCGACAATTCTTTTGCGATCCACTTGATTCACGACGTTTGAGCCGCCTGGGGCGACCAGCCGGGCGTTTCAACGCCAAACTGCTTGGCGTATTCCCCGACCAGGCGATGCCAGCCGTTCAACTTCATGGCGTCAGCGCCAGCTATGCGTCCGATCGGATCATCCGCGAGGAAGCGATCCAGGACGTCGAAGCAAATATGCCAGCCCGCAGCGCCCCACGAGATGAAGCGACGATCGATGCTGTGCCACAGCGTCAGGCGCGTGCCGCTGCCCATGGCTTCGAGTTCCCACCGGATATCGCCGTACTCCAGCAGCCTGGGAGCATCGGCTCGCGTTACCCTTGTTTCCAACGGCTTCGGCCTTCCCATCCAGGTGATATTCACCGCTCCAACCGCGCCCAGGCTGCCGTCGACCACAAAAGGAGCCCACTCGCGCAGTTGTGCCGGATCGGTCAGCGCCTCCCATACTCTTTCCGGGGAGTGGCGCAGTTGTCTGACGAGAATCAGCGTCCACTTATCTCCGTTCTTCCGTACCTGCGCTCCGCTGGCGGGACCCGGTACGTATTGCGCTTGCTCGGTCATCTTCTTCTCCTTGTCTTAATAGCCTGCCAGACGGTGAGCTGACTCGACCATCCTCACGCCGGCGCCGCGCGTATGATCTTTGCCGCAGTGCCCCAGTCGAACTCAGATCAAGTTGAGGACGGTCCGAACCACCTCGGGCACAATGCCATTGAGCACGGCGGGAATCACAATCCGTACAATCGGATACACGATCAGCACCAACGTGACGGCCGCCAGTGCCCACGTGTGGGCCGAGAGGTGGCGCTCGAGAGCATCCACGTGAGCGGACCAGAACCGGCAAAACTGCGCCCCGCTGGCCGGAGACGATGCGTATTGCTTGCGCTCGGTCATCTGTTTTCTCCTACCACCGCTTCAGCTGCGTCACCTGAATGAGATTGCCGCAGGTGTCGTTCACCATGGCGATCTGGGAAGCGGTCACGTCGGTGGGTGGCATGGTGAACACGGCGCCGCGCGCTTTCATGCGCTCGTAATCGGCCTGCACATCGTCGGTGAAGAACATGGCCGCGGGCTGGTTTTGCTGGAACAGGGCCTGCTGGTACGCTTTGGCCGCCGAGTTGTTGTTCAGCGCCAGCTGCAGCTCAGTGCCGTCCGGGTCCTCAGGCGAGGTCACGGTCAGCCAGCGATATGGGCCGTTACTGAAATCGGCTTTCTTGGCAAAGCCCAGCACCTCGGTGTAGAAGCGCAGGGCCTTGTCCTGGTCATCCACGTATACGCTGGTCAGTTTGATTTTCATTCGTTTCTCCTTTGTCACGCTCGCGGTTTGGGCCGCGTCGTCTTGTCTTTAGTCTTCCTTTTCGTTGGTGTTGATTGCTCCATGCGGTCGAGGTGGCGTTCAAGGGCATCCAGGTGAGCAGACCAGAACCGGCGGAACCGAGCCAGCCAGGCATCCAGCTCCTCAAATGGTTCAGGTTTCAGCCGGTAGAGACGGCGCTGCGCGTCCACCGTGGATTCCACGAAACCGGCCTCGCGCAGCACGCGCAAGTGCTTTGACACGGTGGGCTGCGACATACGAAGCTGGCGCTCGATCTCTCCCACCGACTGCTGGGACGAGAGCAGGAGACTCAGTATCGCGCGGCGGTTCGGCTCCGCAATGATTTCGAAGACAGATTCCATACGCTTTATATACTCCACATAGCATATACGTGTCAAGGTATATTTAAGCGGGTTGTGGGGTACCTGTTCGCTTGGCGCTGTTTTCGGCAACGACGGTCCTGAGCCGTAGTAATTTCAGCTTGGCGTAGGACGTAAACTCCTAAGGTTCACGACAAACGAATGCGATCGAGATCCAAGTAGCCCCATCAACCGGTGGATCGTGCCATCGGTCGAGGAGAAGAAGAAAATGTCACCGAAGCTTTCGTGCTCATTCTTCCAACGTTTTACGCCATGAGCGGCGGACTCACTCGGTAGTGGGTCCTCGGCTACAACTGCAGCGTGGCCGTTTGGGTCGCGACATTGCGCGGTTCGGAATCGCCGTCGAGACGGGCGTCACCACGGTCTCGTACCTGCATGAAGCACTTGATCATCGCCTCGCCTGCGGCCACCGGATCACGAACACGGAGATCGATGAGGCAGCCGTTGAAGGAGCAGTGCAAAGGCTTCGCCCGAAGCTGCTGACATTCTTCGCGGTGCTTGCCAGCCTTATGCCGATCCTTTGGGAAGGCGGAATCGGCTCGGACGTGATGAAACCGATCGCCGCGCCGATTGTCGGCGGAATGATTACGCCCACCATTCACGTTCTGATTCTCGTGCCCGTCTTTTTCGTGATGATGAAGGAGCGCGCGCTAGGGCGGAACACTGTGCACAAGCGGGGAGGAACCAACAACCGTTTGAGCAGGGCATTTCCTGAATCATAAGGCTTTCAAACGCGCTGCCAGAATTGAAACTGTTGAATACGCAGCTCCAGTACGCCCGCACCGACGTTTGGTCCCCTCAACTCTCGACCGTTGTTACGAATTGCGAACAAAGAATACCCAGCAACTCCATCGGCGGAGGATCGTTGTATGGTAGGAGTGCGCCCTTACGACTCCGGCTCTGCAAGACGCTCTCCCCCATTTTGTCGCCTTGCAGGGCCGTTGCGTGAATTCCTACAACTCATTGTTGTGCGGAAGCGATGCGATCTGCCGTCTCAGCTCCCAACCCCCGTTGCTGATTAAATCCATCCAGACCGGGGAAATACTCGGTGCTGACTGATCGCTTCCGGCAGCCCGACAACCATTGAGAGTCCTTACCTAGCCGGAACCGACACGCCACTGACAGCTTTTGGCAAAGGCCTGATCAATCGCTCGCATTTACCTCCTCGACCCCTCGATACCGGCCTATTTTGAGCGCCCGTTCCTCACGACCCTTACGCACTCGATAGCGCCACGCCCAAACCGTGCTCAGCACTACGACCAAAAGGCACACCTCAACAAATAACTTTTCTCCATCCAGAGCATCCACGGGGTTCCCCTTCAAGTCGGGATCGGCAAGGATGCCGTGAATGAAGGTGCAAATACGCCACTCCAGGTGTATGCGACCTTACGCTTGGGATTGAGATTCTATCCGCTGGCAGTTGCGGTCACAGGCTCGCCGGCAAAGACTTCGCCGGGATGTAGAGAACAGGCCGCGCTGGGCGGAGTTACAGAGCGATTGCCGCCCACATAAATACAAGTCCTGCTTGGAGTCGTACGCCAGTAAGGTCCGTGCTTGGAGTCGAGGCCGGAGGACCGTAGCGGTAGCTGGACGTTACATAGCCGGCCCTGAATGGCCGCAAAGCAACGTGCCTGGAAACATTGACATCCAGGCTGCCTCCGAACATGAATCCAAGCTTGTCGATATCGTGGAAGGCATCAGGTGTCAGCCGGTGGTCGCCGACGAGGGCCTCGATAAACCGAGAGACGTGACCATGGCGGAAAGTCACCTCGGGGCCAAAGGAGAGATTGGAAAATGCAGCATCGTCAATTCTTCCGGCTAGGCCGGTTTCGCCGCTGCCCCAATCAATGCTGCTGTCGAGAGTTAATCCAAACCAGCGATTGAAGCCGTAAGTGATACTGGCGCCGGCAGCTGCGGATTCGATTCCAAGCGACTGCCCACCGGAAGTAATCCTCCGGGAAGCATGCCGTGCAAACCCGCGCCGGGATAAAAATACGAGTATCCGCCGAAGAGCTCCCATTTGGGAGGGTGCTGATCCTGCGCTGCCGCGAACGTGCCCATGCTGCAATGGACAGTCAGTACTGCCGACCGCATAAGTGCAACCCGGCCACACAGGTTTTGAGAGCGAGATAACATAAAAAAATTCATCCCAAACATGAATGATTGAAATTTTGCTTCCAGCCGGGCCGGTAGTGAGCCAGCCTGGGGCTGGCCCCTACCGAATTGCCGCTGCTTACGGAGCCGTTACGGCATTGGCGTCCAGAGTGACCGCTGCATTGCGCGCCAGCGCTCTGCCGGTAAGGGCAGCGCCTGTGTCCAGCGAGACGGATTGAAGCGACAGGATCGTTCCCATGAAGATGGAGTTCGTTCCCAAGGTTGCCGAACTGCTGACCTGCCAAAAAACGTTCTTAGCCTGAGCTCCGCCAGCCAAGATGACGTGGGTACCTCCTAAGGTCGTGAGGGTGGATCCGACCTGGAACATGAAAACGGCATTCGCATTTCCCTGCGCATCGAGTGTGACGTTACCCGCCGATAACATGACCGTGCTTGAGGTCTTATAGATGCCAGGAGTGAAAGTCAGACCGCTCAAGTCTCCAGGTAGAACTGCTCCTCCCGGAAGTCCAGCGGAGTAGTTATACGCGATGGTTAAATCGAGCTGTGCCTGCGCAGCGGTGGGGTCGGTGACGTGCATCACCGCGGGCATAACAAGTGTTCCTGGAGGAAACCCTGTGACAGCGCTACCTGGGCTTAGTCCCAAATTTCCACCGGTGATAATGGTCGGGCCAGTGTTAGTGACCGTAGAGCCAGCCAGAATTACAAAATTTGCCGCCGATCCTAAGGGCACGACCGTTTGGCACGGGTTGGTAGCCGTGGTAAAGCTCCACACATAGTCAGCGGTCAAGGGATCTCCAGCTAGATCCTGCGTGCCAGTAGTAATGGTCGCGGTGTACGTTGTGCTGAGGGCAAGATTGCTGGACGGAGTGAATGCCGCAATTTTGCCGGTACCATCCTGGGTCACGACGCCGGTTACGCCAGGCGCCACCGTAAAAGTGGTGGTGTTGATGGTTACAGGATTCATCGCTTCATTGAATGTCGCGATGATTACCGTCTTGGGACATACGCCGACCGCCCCGTTGGGAGGCGTTACGGAAATCACAGCTGGCGGCGGTGGCGTTGCACACGCTGAGGCGGCAGTGGTAAAAGTCCATGCATAGTTGCTGGCCAACGCGTTCCCGGATGGATCCTTGGCGCCGGTGGTCATTGTGGCTGTGTAAACTGTGCTCAGGGTGAGATTGTTTGAGGGTGAAAAAGTAAAAATCTTGTTACTCACATCGTGGGTGACTGTCCCACTTACGCCCGGGGTCACTGTAAAAGTCGCCGAGGTGATGGTGGCAGGATCCATGGCTTGGGGGAACGCGGCAGAGATTACCGTGTTCTGGCAGATCCCGGCCGAGGCGTCGGGAGGACCCACGGATACAGGCGGGGCGGGTGGTAGACACGCGACGGCGACCGTGGTGAAGGTCCATACGAAATTTTCCGCCGTTGCATTACCGATCATGTCATGGGCGGCGGTGGTGATCGTTGCCGTGTACAGCGTGCTCAGGACGAGGGGG
>Ga0209330_1000169_pt1 | contig 32329 bp, 29 predicted proteins | sample JacPinW_OM2H0_O3_FD_187969 | JGI IMG/M metagenome (GOLD analysis project Ga0209330, IMG submission 187969) | Forest soil microbial communities from Algoma, Ontario, Canada - Jack Pine, Ontario site 1_JW_OM2H0_O3 (SPAdes) (version 2) | ecosystem: Environmental > Terrestrial > Soil > Boreal... | reverse complement strand
TGCGCGTCATGCCGCATCTTGAGAGTGACGGGCAACCCGATCCTCTTGGACACGTTGCAATACCTCCTGAGCGAGCTTCTTGTATTCTTCCGCACCCGACGACTTGGGCGCAAACGAAAAAACAGTTTCCTTGTAAGCCGGGCTTTCTTCCAGCCGGACGTTCTTGCTGATCCGCGTCTTGAAAAGCGCCTCGCCAAACACCGCGCGAATCTGTTCATGTGTGTCGCGCGAAATATTGGTTCGCTTGTCAAACAGCGTAATCACCACGCCTAGCACCTTCAAATCCGGATTCGGCCGCGAGCGGATTCGCGCGTAAGTCTCCAGCAGGTCGTCCGTGCCTTCAATCGCGAAATATGCGGCTTGAATCGGCACCAGCAAGTGCGTAGACGCCACCAGTGCATTCACCGTCAATATGCCCAGCGCAGGCGGAGTGTCCAGAATGATGAACTCGTACTCTTTCAGGACGCTTGAGAGCGCGTCCTTCAATTTGTACGGCGCATCGAATTGTCCCGCCAGTTGCGTCTCCAGCCTTGCCAGAGACAACTTCCCCGGCGCCACAAAAAGATATGGATCCTTCGTGGCTTTGACTATCTTGGCCATCTCTGCCGGATGCTCGGCGAAAAGGTCATACATCGAAGTTTGAATTTCCGACGATTCGAAAAAAGCGATCGTCGCATTAGATTGCGGGTCAAGATCGATCAGAAGCGTTTTTTTCTTCTTCAGCGCGATGGCGGCGGCTAGATTAATTGACGTCGTGGTCTTGCCGACGCCGCCTTTTTGATTGGCGACCGCGATGACGTAGGTCAAATTTTGCCCCCGCTAGCCTGCTGCAACCGTGGGCCCATATATGGCCCCTCGCCGCTCCGGTTACACCACAAGTAGCCTCACTCTACCCATTCGGATGTCCCCTGCGCAAGCAAAAAATTAGCCGATCCTGTGGATAACCCCAGCTTCTCGTCTTAATCGCGCTATCACTCCCCCCCTTTTATCCTGAAGACAGTTGCCGTAGCTTCGATCCGACTTGGAACCGTGCTGGATACGATCTTGCAAACACGCTCTGCGTCGCCGCACGTGGACTCAGATCAGCGCGAAACTGTTATACTCTGCCTCGCTTTAGCTTGGAAACGAGAAGGAGCGCAATGGCAACTGCCGCTGACGTCACGCCGCCCGCCGACGATCGAAAACTTCTCGCCCCCGTCTGGCATACGGTTGTTCTGGTCCTCTTCATTTTTGCCACTGCCTACCTTCAAACCCACTTTTCCTCGCGTATCGAAAATTCTCCGAGCGGAAATCGCGTCGGCCTTTATTTGTTCTCGATGTGCTTTGAGTTCATTCTCTTGGGTTACGTGTGGTTCCTTGGCGTCCGCCAAAGTGGCGTCAAGTTCGGCGACATTGTCGGCGGGAAGTGGACACGTGCGGCGGATTTCTGGCGGGATGTTGGCGTGGCATGTCTTTTTTGGCTCGTCGTAATCGTTTTCTTGCTTTTCGCGTCCCGCGTAATGGGCGTAAACACGCACGCGCAAAAAGCTCTTCAGCTACTGATGCCCCGCAGTGCTCTGGAAATGGTGATGTGGGTGATTCTCTCTGTCGCCGCGGGATTCTGTGAGGAATTCGTTTTTCGCGGATATTTACAGAAGCAGTTCTTCGCGTTCTTCGGCAGCACTGCCGTCGCCATCGGAGCGCAAGCAATTGTGTTTGGAGCGGCTCATGGCTATCAGGGCGTGAAGGGTATGCTCACGATTACGATGTATGGCGCGCTCTTCGGCATCCTCGCAGTTATGCGCAAAAGCCTGCGTCCGGGAATGATTCAACACGCCATGCAGGATGCGTCCGCCGGCATCGCCATGAGCTTGCTGGCGAAGTATCGTCCCGACCAACTTTCGTTATTTTTCTGAAATCGAATCGCCTGAGGTCGCGGAAGCAGTTCCGCGATTGTTGCTACATTTTGTAGCGGCCTAGGTCTTCGTCGTTGAGGTTCTCAAGCCACTTGCGCAAGTCTTCGCTCGAGCTTTTTTCTGAAATAGCGCTGGCTATCTTGGAGTGCTTCAAAACTTCATCGTCAACAAAGATCGGGCAGTCAAGCCGAAGAGCGAGTGCAAGTGCGTCGCTGGGCCGCGAGTCCATGGACATCGTTTGCCCATCCCGCTCCATCCATATCAGCGCATAGAACGTGTCGTCCTTCAGATCGCAGACCACTACACGCTGGACGTGCACATTTAATCCGGTGAGAACATTTTTCAGCAGGTCGTGAGTCATCGGACGCGGGGTTTGCACTTTTTCGATTTCCAGCGCAATCGCGTTTGCTTCGTAGATACCCACCCAGATCGGAAGCACGCCGTTACCCGCGGTTTCCTTCAACACCACGACCGGCATGTTGGTCACGGGATCCATCATCAGACCTCGTATCTTTACTTCGAGTTCCATGGTGGCCTCCCGCTACTCAGAGCAGATGCTCGCCAACTAAACTATTCGGTCCGCCGCGCGTCACCTGCACTGAAATATATTCTCCCAGAAGATTCTCGCGCGTTGTAGTGAAATTTATCAACCGGTTGCAGCTTGATCGTCCGCCCCACTGTCCGCGAGCTGCGTGCCTGGCGTCAACCAGCACCTCAAAAGTCTCGCCGACAAGTTTTTCGTTGCGCGCAATCTGAATCTGGCGCTGGCGTTCGTTCAGAACCGCAAGACGCCGGTTCTTCTCGGGCTCGGGAATAGCGTCGGGCATGTCTTTCGCTGAAGTATTCGGCCGCGGCGAATAGGTGAACGAAAAGATTGCATCATACTGCGCAGCATCCAGCAGCGTCAGCGACTCTTCAAAATCTGTGTCCGTCTCGCCCGGGAATCCCACGATGATATCGCTCGTGACGCTGATCGGCCGGCTCGCCGCACGCATCCATTCAATCTTCCCTAGATATTCTTCACGCGAATACGTGCGGCGCATTCCGCGCAAAACCGCGTTCGAGCCCGATTGCACCGGGAGATGCACGTGGTTACATAGCTTCGGCGTTTCACTAATTGCTTCAACGATGCCGCGGTGAAAATCATTGGGGTGCGAAGTGGTGAAGCGAACGCGCCGAATTCCCGGTACTGCCGCCACTCCGCGCAGCAAATCTACAAAACTCCATTTGCGCGCCGACGGATCGCGATAGGAATTCACTGTCTGTCCCAGTAACTGAATCTCCGTGTAACCAGCGTCTGCGAGGCGCCGAGCCTCGGCGATTACCGCCTCGCTCGATCGGCTGCGCTCAGGCCCGCGTGTATGAGGAACAACGCAATACGAACAGGAATAGTCGCAGCCTTCGATGATCGTGATGTACGCACGAATCGGATTGTCCCGCCGCGTGATTTCCGTTTCAAAAGTTTCATCCGTATGCAAATCTAGCCCAGTAACGCGCCGCCCGCCTGCTTCAAGCTGCGCCAGCAACTCCGGAAGCTTTCGATAACTCGCCGAGCCGCACACCAGACTGACCCAAGGCGCGCGTTCGAAAATTTCTTCGCCCTCCTGCTGCGCAACACATCCCAGCACCCCGATTATTTTTCCGTTGGCGACCGTCTTCCAATCTCCCAGCCGGGCGAACACCTTTTGAGCCGCCCTCTCGCGTATGCTGCAGGTGTTATAAAGAACCAAATCCGCATGCATCGGATTTTCAACCGCGCGGTACCCGCGTCCCAGAAGCACTCCCGAAACTTTTTCCGAGTCGTGCGTATTCATCTGGCAGCCGAATGTCTCTATGTAGAAGGACTTCTTGTTTTCTGAGGGAATTGCAACTAAGCGAGAACCAGCATCGGATTCGAACGCGCCGTTACCCGATTGCAGGAGTCCTCCGGGAGCGGTCGCCGCAAACGATCCTAAGTGCCCATGCCTGCCGGTAGCCGCCGCTGCTCCACCCGCTAGCGATTCAATCCCGACGTCGAAAGTTTTATTCATGGACGAATTCAATTCTAGCACGGATGAACGAGGCGGCTCCTACCTGCCGTTTCTCCGTGAAACCCAGCTTCCGATTCAAACGTCCATCACCGCGTAGGCCCAATGTCCTACATTGAACAGCGAAAAGAATAAGGCCGTGATATTAAAACAAGCCCACATCCTGGCTTGACGGTCGCAACGTAGGGCACGTTGCGCCATAAGGTGGGTACATTGAATCGCGAATACGACATTTTTGAGCGTCTTCCGGATGGCACGGATCTCTGGAAGGACTACGTGCACGGCCTGGAACAAGCTCGCCGTAAGCTCCAGGAGTTCGCCGCGCAATCAAATAACGAACACTACGCCATTCACACGCCTACAAAAGAAATCGCCGCACGCGTAAACGTTAAGCAACCCTAATTTTTTTCACTTCGTGGTTTCTACGGAGTCGCGTCGCTGAAGAAATCCGCTGCCGCATGCCCAACAGTTCCTAAGCCAGCTTTAGAGCGCTCCGCGGAGTCGCAGGCGGGCACGCCTCAGCAATCCTAAGGTGCCCCAGCGCCTTTCGCGTTTGGCGGAGTAGCCGTCTTATTTCCGTACCTGCGATCGATCATTTGCATAATCCGCTCCGCTGCACCCAAAGCAGTGATCACAACGCTTTCGCACGCTGGCGCGCCGGCTCGTCCGTCCCAATTCCAGTCCGCCAGCCGCGGTGCTGCCAAAATCGCGGTCAGTATTGCCAAGACTCGTTTGCGTCCTTCGTCCACCAACGCATCTTACCATATTCGCCTTTTCTTCGCCTACTAAATCCGCGTAAGGTTTTCGGACCAGACCAGCCGAAATCTCAAAAAAATGCGCTCCCTTGTCTAATTTTGGAATTGCGACAGACATGGCAACGCCAAGCAGGTCGAGCGCGCCGCGCGTGGAGAATATCCCACTCGGCGCGCCCATCCCACTATGCATAAAGGTTTCTAGGTATTTCCGCCGTCGGTCGAAGTGATCTGAATCCTATACGGAGTCGATCCGCCTCCTAGCGGACCCTTAGCCGCTCCTGGGGTCCACGCACCGACTCCCCAGTGGACATCATCTACAGCGTCCGCGGAAACCGTGATGCCCGCCGTGTTAGATGTTTCCAAAACGATTCCCAGCGAGCAACCCTTGATCGAAACCACGCACGATTGGCCGGTAGCCGTAAACGTGATCGTATCGCCTTCGTCGCACTCGCAATCAGTCGGGCTAGGGGTAAGGTTATTAATCACAATTGGATAATTGTCTCCTGCGGTTGTTCTTGCTTTTCCTGGCTCTGCCATGTCGTTTCTCCTTTTTTGGTGAGTCTACACCTACTGCTTTACGCTGGGCCGAAAAGTCGGGTCGGACAGAAGCTCTTGCAGGTCGGGATTTGCACGTAGCGTGTCAATCGGCATGCCTTTGTCCAAGGATTTCGTCACATACTGCAATGCGTGCCGACGGTCGCCCAACTCTTCATAGGCCTGACCGACAGCTGCAAGCACCTGGGGATCGTCGGGACCCAAGGCTAGGGCCGACTGCATACGAACCAAGGCCTGATCTCTGAGTTTTTTCTGGGAGTACAAGACGCCCAATTGCGATTGGATTTCGGCGTCGGATGGATGGAGCTTTGCTGCATCTTCGAGGAGACTGAGTTCGCGCTGCTGCGCCGCATCTTCCTTAGGCTGGTCCTTAAGCCAGTCGTATGCGCTGGCTAGGTTAGCCCACACACGGAAGTCGGTGTCGTTCAACGCGAGAGCTTTCTCCGTCATAGCCGCGGCTTCCGCATAGCGCTTTTGGGTCAGATAGAGCGAACCGAGATTCGCATAACCAGCGTAACTGGGGCTCAACGCGACGGACTTTTTCAGCGCCTCCTCGGCGTTGTTAGCATCTGCAGGAGCTCCGCGGTCGAGATATGTCATCCCCAGATTGTTATAGACCTGCGCATTGTCCGGAGTCAGCGCGATTGCTCTTTGATATTGCGTGATCGCTTCCGGGTACTTACCCTGGCGATCGTAGAAGCTCCCGAGTTCGTCGTAGCCATCCCAGAAATCAGGACGCAATGCAGCTGCATTCTTGAACGCAGCTTCCGCATCCAAAATACGCCCAGAGGCTTCATAGGCGCGGGCGAGCCCACGAAGAGCTTCGGCATCTCTGGGGTTTAACTGGAGGGCACGTTGGAATTCCTGAACCCCAAGGTCGTGCTTGCCAGTCGTGCCATGGATTTTGGCGAGCGTGACATATACCGCCGGGACACGATCATCGAGTTCCACCGCTTTCTGACAATTGGCCAACGCCTCATCCATCCATTTTTGATTTGGATCGACATGGTATTTCAATCGGTAGGCTTCGCCGAGTTGCGCGTAGCCCAAAGCAAACCTCGGATCCGCCTTCACCGCGCCCTCCAGCGCAGTGATGGCTTGATCGAGATTCCCAGGCTTGTCATATCGCTGCATCAAACCGAGTGCGCTCAAGTATCCCTCGTACGCCGCCGGCGTGACCGCTCCGCCCGTATTCTTAAGCATATCGGCAGTGATGTTGATGTGCATTAGCTTGGCCAGACGAGAGACGGCTTCGTCTTGCAGCGCTGCGAGATCGCCCGCTCGGTCTTCAAGGCTCGCTGACCCGATCTGCCGCAGATTTTTCGTATCGATAAGGTTCACCGTCAGGTGAACGTCCTGCCCATCGCGAGCGATGCTGCCCTTGACCGCGAGTGTCGCCCCCAGTTCACGCAACGCCGACGTCGGATCGGAAATTTTGCGAGACCGCACTTCGCTGGTAGGTACTACCCAGAGGGACTTGCCCCCAAAGTCCAAATCAGAAAGCTTCCCCGCGAGGCTGTCCATCAACCCTTCCGCAAGCGGCTCATTGGCCGGGTTGTTCCCGATATTGTCGAACGGCAGCACAGCAATGTGCTTTTCCCCGCCCGCCGATAAGACTCCCGATGCTCGCTCGCGAACCGAAGGAATCAGCAACGAAGCCGCTGCAAGCACCAACACGGCGAGCGGCGCGATAACATACCCCCAGCGAACTTTCCCCCGCGCGACCGCCGTGCCGGATTGCGCCCAACTCGGCTGCGACGCATTTCTGACCGCCTCCGCAAAACCCGCCGAGCGCAGCGAAGCCGTGACCTCCACATCGTGCGTTTGTCGCGGGTCGGCAGGCATCTCCTTGCGCACTCGTTCAAGATCAACCAGCATCGCTTCACAAGTCGCATAACGTTGGCTCGGATCTTTCGCCAGCGCCCGATACACAATCGGCCGCACTTCCGGAGGCAAATTGTCCATCGAGCTCGGCGGCTTATTCAGAATTTCCCACATCATCCCGGTCAAGTTCTCTCCGCCGAACGGCCGGCATCCCGTTACCATCTCAGCCAGCACCACGCCAAGCGACCAAACATCCGTGCGATGGTCGAGCGGCTTTCCCATCGCCTGTTCCGGAGACATGTACGCCGCGGTTCCCGACGTGCGCATGCTCTGCGAAGCGCTCGCGCTGCTGATCACGCGCGCCAAACCGAAGTCCACAATCTTCGCTACTCCACGGTCCGTGATTATGATGTTCGAAGGTTTGATATCTCGATGGACTATGTGACGAGCGTGCGCTTCACATAGACCCCGCGCAATCTGGCAGGCAACGTCCAAACTCTCTTGCAGAGGAATGGGGCCGCGCCGAATCTTGTGCGCGAGCGTTTCGCCCTCGTAATACCCCATCACAATGAAAAGCCGGCCATCCGTCGTTTCTTCAAGCCCGTGAATCACGCCAATATTCGCGTGGTCCAATGCCGAAGCAGCCTTAGCCTCGCGCACGAGCGATTCCTTCTCTTTTTCATCAACGCCGAGTTCCGCTGGTAGAAACTTCAATGCCACCGTGCGTTCGAGCCGCAGGTCGATAGCCTTATAGACCACGCCCATTCCGCCCGCGCCAAGCTTCCCGACGATCTGAAAATCGCCGATGCGCTCGCCGCCCGGAATCGTTGTCGAGGAATCTGTCATGGAGATAATTTGAAGGCCGCTGTACGTCGAAGCCACTTCGCGAAGCTTTGCCCTGCCACAAAATCGGAGTAGTTACCGGGCTACAAATTCGCCCGCATGATACTCCCCGCGTCACCCACTCGCAACTCCATCCGAGTGATCGCGCGTGCCTTGGGATATGTGTGAAGCTCGGAAATCTCACTTGGCAATTCAACGTGCGCAATCCTTTCACCTCGCGGTAAAATCCTTTGTCATCTTTGCGCATCCAAAAGGTTTGATGAGCGCTGCAGCTATAGCTCTTCCTCACGAAACCTGGAAACCGAAAGCCAATCCGTGGCTCATCGCCGTGGTGGTGTCGATCGCCGCATTTATGGAAGTGTTGGACACTTCCATCGCAAACGTTGCTCTTCCGCACATCGCCGGGAATCTCGGCGCGAGCAACGATCAAAGCACCTGGGTACTCACTTCTTACCTCGTCGCTAACGCGATCGTGCTCCCGATCAGCGGATGGCTCGTTACCATCTTCGGCCGCAAGCGTTTTTTCATGACCTGCCTGACGATCTTCACCGTGAGTTCCCTGCTGTGCGGAATTGCGCCCAGCCTTGGTCTTCTCCTCTTCTTTCGCGTGTTGCAGGGCGCGGGTGGAGGCGGCTTGCAGCCCATGGTTCAAGCGATTCTCGCCGACACTTTTCCTCCCGAAAAGCGCGGTCTGGCATTTTCGCTCTACGGCATCACCGCCGTCTGCGCCCCCGCTATCGGTCCCACTTTGGGCGGTTGGATGACCGACAGTTATTCCTGGCGCTGGATTTTCTTCATCAACTTGCCGGTGGGCCTCGCCGCTTTGTTTCTGGTCTACAAACTGGTGGAGGATCCGCCCTATCTGAAACGCGTGGCAAAAGGCGGCATCAAGCTCGATTACATCGGCTTCTCGCTCCTCGCACTCGGCGTCGGGGCGTTGCAAATCATGCTCGACAAAGGCCAGGAAGACGACTGGTTCGGTTCCCACTTCATCGTCACTCTGGCGGTCACCGCAGCGGTGTGCCTCACCGCTCTCGTTTTCTATGAGTGGTTTCACAAAGACCCGATCGTGGACGTGCGCCTTTTCAAAAATCGGAATTTCGCCACGGCGAACATGATGTTGTTCATGGTGGGCGCCATGGCCTTCGCCACAACCGTTCTGATGCCGGAATTCCTTCAAACAATTATGGGATACACGGCGGAAAATGCGGGTTTGGTGCTATCGGCGGCTGCAATACTGTTGCTTTTTGAGCTGCCCTTCGTCGGCCGGCTCACCTCTGTATTCCAATTGCGCTACCTGATCGCTTTCGGCTGGTTCGGCCTGGCAATCGGAATGTATGTTTCTGTCTTGCAGTTCAATCAGGAAATGAGTTTTGGACATGCAACGTGGCTGCGCATCGTCCAGTATGTGCCGCTGGGTTTTGTGTTTGTGCCGACTACGACTGCGGCATACATCGGCATCCAGCGTGAAAAAAGCAATGCCGTCGCCGGCCTGGTAAATTTCACGCGCAACATCGGCTCCAGCGTTGGCACATCGGTGGTGACAACGATCATTGCGCGACGTTCGCAATTTCATCAAATCGCCCTCGGCGACCACATCAACCCATACAGCACACAGTTCCGCAACACACTAAATGGCCTGACGCAACAGCTCAACCACGCGGGCCTCAGCTTCACCGAAGCGCAACGGCAGGCCTTAGCCAGAATCTACGCCGGACTCCAGTCGCAAGCAGCCACACTCTCCTATATCGATACCTATTGGATTCTTTCGATCTGCTGCGCCTGCATGTTTCTGCTTTCGTTTGCTTTGGTAAGAAACGACCCGCGCCCGGGCAGCACTGTTTCGCTGCATTAGCTGCATTTCCGCCTCGTCCTCATGTGCTTTATCCAAACCTCTCATCGGGTGAATTGTTTGACCCTCCTGTATGCGTGTGCTACGGTTGTTTGGTAAAGATTTATATTTTTTTTCCTGGGGGATATCATTTCTGGTCTGGCGCTGATCATTTTTGCCAGCCCGTTCGCTTTGCTTGAACAAACGGGCTGGGTCGCACGCGTCGTACTCGGCATCCTGCTTGTCCTGTCCCTGTTCTCCTGGGCAATCATCTTTCAAAAGTCGCGGCTTTTCGGTCAAATCGAGCCGCAAACCAAAAAATTCCTTCAAATGTTTCGAGCCGGCCGAGGACTTCCCGATCCGAATACTCTTCGCGCCGGCGCAGGCGGAACCCCCCTCGTAGTTGTGTACCAAGCTGGCTACCGCGAACTCGAAGCGCAGCTCGGAGGCGCCGGGAATCGTCCTGGCGCTAGCGCAACCCCTACAAAAGTGCGCAACGCGAACGCTGTAGGCGTAGAAATGCAAGTAGCCGCAGGCGAAGAAGTTCGGCGTCTTGAAAAATGGATGCCCTGGCTTGCGACTACCGGTTCCGTTTCCCCGTTCATCGGATTGTTTGGCACCGTTTGGGGCGTGATGGACGCATTTTCAGGCTTAGGTGACGCAGGCTCCGCGAGTCTTCGCGCCGTCGCGCCCGGAATTGCCGAAGCGTTAATTACAACCGCCGCGGGACTTTTCGCCGCTATCCCCGCGGTCATTGCCTACAACTACTACGTTGGAAACATCCGCTCCGTGGCAGCGCGTATGGACAGTTTTGCCTCGGAGTTTGTCGCGAAAATCGAAACGTTGTACAGCGCATAACAAATAGCCATGCCACAGATTCAACGCGAAACCGGAAGCTCACTCTCGGAAATCAACATGGTGCCGTTTATCGACGTCGTGTTGGTGCTGCTGATTATTTTCATGATCACTGCGCCCATTTTGCAATCGGGCATCGAAGTCGACGTCCCAAAAACAAAAACCGTAAAAGAACTCTCCGAAGTGCGAATGGTCGTCACCATCGACAAAGCGCAACGCGTCTACTTGAACGACAAAGCGATCAATATTCACGATCTTGGTCAGCAAGTTATCTCGCAGTCGCACGATATTAAGCACCAGGCTGTATATGTGCGTTGCGACGAAACAGTCCCCTTCGGCAGTTGGGCCACGGTTGTCGACGCGCTTAGGCAGTCCGGGATCCAAAATATAAGCGTCGTGACTCAGCCGCTCAGCGAGCGCTCGCAAATTCGCTAAAATGGCTTTCTACGCAGACAATTCGATCCCTGATAATTTAACGCGCCCGCTTGGAAATTTCTTCGCTGCGTCGCTCGTGTTCCACTGTATCCTGGCAGCTCTGCTTTACATTTCAGCCCATTATTCGCCGCACGAGGAATCCTGGGGTGGCCCGGGCGGCGCGATCTCAGTGGGTGTAGTTGGAAGTGTCCCGGGAATTCCGATGCCGCGTCCGGAACTGGCCAGCCCCAATCGCGTGGTGGACGAATCCAAAGGGCTCTACAAAACCGAGCCGCCTCCGAAAATCCCCGAAAAGCAACCGGATGCTACACCGATTCCAAAATTCGATCGTCTGAAGCCGCCAAAGTATGTGACGCGCCCCTCCAAAGTCCTCGAAAACAAAGCGCCGCCCCCGACAAACGCAGTGCCCTACGGCGGAGGCGGCACGCCAACCGTTCCGTACACGTCATTCGCCATGGGCACTGGAACAGCCACGCAAGCCGGCATGGGATTTAGCAATGATGCAGGCGGCGGGAACTTCGGCGCTCGTTTTTCGTGGTATGTCGAAGCAGTCCAGCGGCGCGTGAGCAGCAACTGGATTCAGGCTACTGTCGACCCCGGAATTCAGTTCGCACCCAGGGTAGTGGTTACATTTGATGTTTTGAAAGACGGCACAATCACGAATGTGCAGGTCACTAAGTCCAGCGGCAACGCGTCTGTAGACACATCGGCGGTTCGCGCCGTGCGGGATTCAACCCCGCTCGGACGATTGCCCGCGGAATATTCAGGCTCCAAAGTGGGCGTGGAATTCTGGTTCGACTACAAACGATGATAAGGATGCAATGAAAACGAATCGAAAGACTCATATGACAAGAAAACTTGCAATCTTCGTGGCTATCGCAACAGCGCTACTGTTTTGCGCTGGTACATCTTCGGCTCAAGACTGGTTCAAGACAGGCACTGGCCTCGGCGTCTCGAAAGTCCGCCTGGCCGTCCCGGAATTTGGCGTGCGTGCTCCAGCGCCGCCAGCCCTGGAAAAAACTTTTCACGACGTGCTTTGGAGTGACCTGGAATATTGCGGCATTCTCGACCTCGTAAGCCCGAGCTTCTACCCGACGCAATCGCCAAGCCAGCCTAGTGAATTGAAATTCGCTGATTGGGCCAACGCGCCATCGAGCGCATACATGATCGCCTACGGGAATCTTTCGGTCGAAGGATCGAACCTCGCCGCCGCAGGATTCCTCTCAGACGTCCACAATCCCACTGCGCCCATCGCGCTGCAGAAAATCTATCGCGGCGCTGCCACCGACGCCGATGCTCGCCGGCTAGCGCACCAATTCGCGGACGACATCGTTTCACGGCTAAGCGGCGGCCTGTCGGGCATCGCGCAAACGCAAATCGCCTACGTGAGCAGCAAAAGCGGAAACAAAGAAATTTGGGCTATGGATTATGACGGCTCGAATCAGCATCAGCTCACTCATCTGAAGTCCATTTCCCTTACTCCGCGATGGTCGCCCGACGCCACGAAAGTTGCGTTTACCTGCTACGTTCCCTTTCGCGGAATCACCTCTCCGCAGATTTGCATCTACTCCGCCGCGTCGGACCGCTTGATTTCCTTCCCGCGATATCGCGGATCGAATAGCTCCCCGGCATTTTCGCCCGACGGTTCGCAGCTCGCCTTCATGTCCAGCCAGAACGGCGATCCCGAAATATATGTGGCGGATGCAGGCGGCGGGAATCTCCACCGAATTACTTTTGCCGCTGGCGTCAGTACGTCACCCGCCTGGAATCCGAAAACAGGAAAGCAGATCGCGTTCGTTAGCGACCGCGGCGGTGATCCAGTGCTTTACCTCGCAAATTCGGACGGCTCAAGCGTTCAAAAACTTGACCTTCCCGATATGGGCTACAGCGTGGACCCATCCTGGTCGCCGAATGGACAACTCCTGGCATTCTGTTGGCGACGCCCGAGCGGCAATTTCGACATCTATGCTATGGATGTCATCAGCAAGCAACTGGTCGAGCTTACGAAAGACGCTGGACGCAACGAGCGCCCCAGCTGGGCGCCTGACGGGAGGCACATAGTGTTCGAGTCCAATCGCACTGGCACCTTGCAGGTTTGGTCCATGCTGGCGGATGGCAGCGAACCCCGGCAGTTGACGTATCAGGGACAGAATGAATCGCCGAACTGGTCGCCACGCTGAATCGAAGACATAATGCGTCTTCGGTTGCGACCGTTCTTTGAGCGAGCTATCCGGTTGAGGCATCGGTAACGCACACGTTGCACAAATTATAGAACGACGTCCCTTGCCAAGCCCTCGCAAGGACGTCCAAGGAGGCAGTAAATGCAGGATAGTGGTCTTAGAAAGTTGGGATTGCTGCTGGGAGTGGTTGCTCTCGTAGCTTTCGCAGGCGGTTGTAAGAAGCAGGTTGCAAGCCATCCGCCTACGCAAGCTGCCCCAGAGTCGGCCCCTCAACCCACCGTTACGCTGAACGCTTCGCCAACTTCAGTAAAAAGCGGCGATACCGTCACGCTGAGTTGGACTTCCACCAGCGCCACCGATCTTGATATTGAGCCGGGCGTAGGCAAGGTGGTGGCGCAAGGCACCACGCCGGTGAACCCGACGCAATCGACAACTTTTACAATCACTGCCACGGGACCGGGCGGCACCGCCACAGCGGATGCACGCGTCACGGTAGGGGCGGCTCCCGTAGAAACTCCGCCCACGGGAAATCAGAGTTTGAGCGAACTGTTCGAGCAGAACGTAAAGGACGCATATTTTGACTTCAACAAATCTGATATTCGTGCGGACGCCCGAGATAATCTGGCAAAGACCGCCGAATTCCTGCGTTCGTACCCGCAGGTCCGGGTCACCATTGAGGGTCATTGCGACGAGCGTGGTTCCACCGAATACAACATCGGCCTCGGTGAACGCCGAGCTCAAGCCGCCAAGAATTATCTCATTTCGCTAGGCATCACCGCCGACCGTATGGACACGGTGAGCTGGGGCAAAGAGCGGCCATTCTGCACCGAACACGATGAAGCTTGCTGGCAACAAAATCGGCGTGCCCATTTCGTGGCCGGACATTAATCATTTCGACGGACAAAAGGCATTCCGGAATTGCGGGCAGCTCTGGCTTTTCACGGGCTGTCCGCAGTTTCAATAGCTGGATCGAATAGAACCAATAAGGAGGCTTCCCTTGCGCACACGATGGCTTGTGCTCGCACTTGCAGCAACACTAATCGGCATTCTCGGCGGCGCGATGCTCACCGCCAAACCCACCGGCGCCGTTTCGAAAGACATGATTCAGCTTCAAGAGCAGGTGTCTCAGCTGTTACAAGGTCAAAGGGACTTGCGCAGCGCAATAGACGCCAACAACGCGACTCTGCGAACATTGGTACAACAATCGCTGGACGCTACTAATCAGCTGAACTCCCAAATGGGCGTCCTCCAAAAGAGCGTGCAGGAAGCCACCGCAAACAGTGGGTCGCGCATCGACACCATGAGTTCGCAGACGCAAGGCTTGTCCGACAACATGCAGGATGTTCAGGCGCGTGTGGCGAAACTTGGCCAGCAGATGAACGACATTCAGGGCTTGCTGCAAAGCATCGACGGGAAGATCTCCGGCGGAGTGCCGAGCACGCAGAGCGGCTATTCCGGAGCACCCGCGCCGGGCGTCGGGCAATCCACTCAACCAAACCCCGGATCCGTGCCACCGCCGCAAGCAGCGAATCCGGTTCCCTCAATGCCGCCTATTTCCGCCGACACGCTCTACCAAAATGCTCTGCGCGATTTCAGCACTGGAAAATACGATCTCGCTCGGCAGGAGTTCACCGATTATATGAAGAACTTCCCGACTAACGATTTGGCTTCGAACTCCCAGTTCTACCTCGGCGAAATATCGTATGCCCAGGGAGACTATCAGGATGCAATTGCGCAGTATGAGATCGTAATCAGCAATTACCCCAAAAGTTTCAAGCTTGCCGCCGCTCAGTTGAAGAAGTCCTTCGCCGAGGTTGAATTGGGAATGAAGTCTACCGGTATCCGCGATCTTCGCGAAGTCGTGCGGCGATTCCCGGGATCTGATGAAGCGCGTCGCGCCCAGGCTAAGCTCAAGGAACTCGGCGCTTCAACCACTCCGCGAGCGCCGGCTCCACGATAACTTTCCGAACAATCACGCGCGCAGCAAGTCAGGTTGCCAGTTCTTCACCAGCTTCTTTATCGCCTTCCGGTCAATAAGATGTTCATCCAGCACCTTCCGCGCAAGTTCCGGCAATTCCGCATCGCTCGCAAACCGCATCGCCACCAACTGGCTCACGTTGAACTCCATGATGCGCGCCCGCAGGTCTGGCGGCAAAACGTCTCTCAAGCGTAATCTCATCTCCAGGCGGATCACTCGGTCCTGAACCGTAAGCGCAAACATCCTTCCATAAAGCGCAGCCAGAACAAAAGCCGCCGCAAGCAGCAGCAACATCACGGTGCCGAACGAAAAGAAGCGCGAGACCCGATAGATGGACCACCCCAGGTTGATCGCAAAGACCGGCATAACGAAGAAGTGAAAAACTGGAACAAGCTTGGTATGATTCTCGGCGCTTTGTGTCACCACATTCCTCCAGGTACTCCGACTCACCTTCTCGCGAAATCTTAGCAGACTTCCTCCGGCGCGCGTTATAACGGTGCGAATCGCCCCGAACTTCGTCTAACCGCGCGGATATTGTCTGCATCTCCAGTTTCCCGCCCGCGCTTTGCATACTTTTTCGTCCCCTGCAGGCGCACTTCGGCTATACTCGCGATGTCCTCAAAATTCCTTAACAGGTGGAACTTCCATGTCAGTCAACAAAGTTATTCTCGTGGGACGGCTCGGACGAGATCCCGAAACGCGCTATACCGGAGGCGGCCAGGCTGTTGCCAATTTCTCTCTGGCCACCGATGAGACGTACAAAGACAAGAGCGGCGAACGCCAGAAGCGCACCGAGTGGCATAAGATCGTCGTATGGGGCAAGCAGGCCGAAATCGCGCAACAATACTTGAAGAAGGGTTCGCTGATTTTCGTTGAAGGCCGTATTCAGTCGCGCGAGTGGCAGGATAAAGAAGGACAGAAGCGCACCAGCTTTGAAATCGTAGCCAATAATTTCCGGATGCTCGGAGGGCGAGCCGACGGTGCCGCCGCCGGGGCCGGTTCGAGCCATACCGGCGCGCAAGGTCGCGCGAGCGATCCGGACATGGAAGGCGGACCCATGCTCGAAGAACCTTCCGTTTCAGGACCGGAAATTTCGGACGAAGATATTCCGTTCTAGGCTTTTTTCGGGAACTCTACTAGCGGGCTAGCTGCTGTTCGTCTTTCTGGCGTTGTTCGTCGATGCGGTGCATGAACTCTTCAAATTTCGGCTTCTGCTCCGGGGTGAGAATCGCGCGCATGCGGTCCCGAGCCTGCTGGCGAATTTGCTCGTGCTGCGGTTCGATGGTGTTGTACAGCGTGCGCCACTTGGCGCGCGTATCATCCACGATGGAACCTAACTGCTGCTGCTGATCTGGCGTGAGTTGCAAGTCTCGCGTCAAATTACCGACAATCTGATCGCGCGTAGGCTGTGTGTTCACAATTTGCTTGCCCCACACCCGCTCGCCCCAAACGTGATTCCCCACCCCGCCAAGCAGAGTACCTAGCAGGAATACCACAAGCACGAGTACCGCAGCCTCGCCGCGTTTCTTAGTGTTTTCCATGATTTGTATCCGCCACCATCATTAGAACTTCGTCCCGATTTGCCGGAGGGCCCGCTGGGTCGGGAAACAGATCACGGGTCTCCGTTTTGGGCACGTACGCCAAGCTCGACTGGCGCTCATAGCGCATATGCCGGACCGCGTCAAACGTAACAAGAAGGGCAAGCGCAAGAGCCGCTGTGGCCGCAAAACGCCACGCCATTGAAACAAACGGCAGCCAGATCGATTTCTGTTCGCCTCGCTTCGACATTTCCGCGCGAATCCGTGCCATCACCACATGTGAAAAACCTGGACCCGGGTCCGCCGCTGGCTGCGCTGCGCGCAACAATTGCACGCTCGGCGCGGCATGCTCCAGCGCTGTGCTGCAAGCTGCGCAATTCTCGAGATGCTCCGCTAACTTCTTCGCATCCGCGCCGCTCAGCTCGCCGCTCAGATGATCTTCCAGCAGCGCTTCGAATTCCAAACAGGGGCCTTGGTTAAATCTTGCTTCCATCGGTTTCGCTCCTTCCGCTTGCGGCCGGATGCTCCGGATGCGAGCCAATGCGCCGATTGTAGACATCCATCAGCCGGGCACGCACACGAAACAGCCGCACTTTCACTGTGTTGACGTTGAGATCGAGCATCTCCGCCAACTCTTGCACCGAAAATCCTTCAATTTCCTTTAGCACTAGCAATTCCCGGTCTCGCTCCGGCAACTCGTTCAGCAACTGATCCAGAATGTCGTTCGTCTCCGCGCGCCGCGCTGGATTCTCCGGCGGACGTTCCGCCGAAGCTGCACCGTCCAACCTCGAGACTTGTTCCTCCGAGAGGTCGGTCTCGTAAACTAATGGCCGAACCTTTTTCTTCCTCAAGTAGTCCCAGCATTCGTTCACCGCGATCTTATAGAGCCAGGTCGAAAACGCCGCGCGTAGATCAAAGCGCTTTATAGAAACAAAAACCTTCAAAAACACTTGCTGTACTACGTCTTCCACGTCTTCCCGGCGTCGCAGGATTCCATTCACCAAACCGAAAACCCGCTGCTGGTGCCGCCGTATCAGCTCCTCGAAAGCAGCTTCTTCGCCGCTTTGCGCCAGCCGAACAAGCTCCGCCTCTTCTTCCCGCTTTCTCGCACGGGCCGGGAGCGAGATCGCCGACGCGCTTGCCGCCATACCCTTTGGGACGTCTGCCATACAGTTTTGGTTACGCCAGGGACAATGTTTGTGCCTTACAACCACCTAAAGCCGAAACGAGTTCTAGCCGATACGTTACCTTACGCTTCTGACTTGCAGTCAGCCTTTCGCATCCACTCTCGCACTATTAAGATTCGCACTTGCGGGAGGCAGTAGTCCATGTAACAATACCCGCCATGATAATCGGAGAACGTATTCGTCTTTTGCGTGAAACGAAAAAACTTTCTCAAGGCGACATCGAGAAACGCACTGGACTTCTTCGCTGCTACATCTCGCGCGTTGAGAACGGTCACACCGTTCCGGCGATCGAGACTCTGGAAAAGCTGGCCCGGGCCATGGAGATTCCCCTCTACCAGCTATTCTACGACGGCGAGGAACCACCTGTGTTGCCAAATCTTCCGAAGCGGAAGACGGCAGACGATATCGCGTGGGGAAGCAAGGGAAAAGAGGCGCGGCTGCTGGGCCGCTTCCGACGGTTGCTGAGCAAGGTTGACGACGGCGACCGACGGCTTTTGCTGTATATGGCCCAGAAGATGGCCAACCGCTAGTTTCTCTTTACAGAGAAAATTTAGGGTTGCCGTTCGCTTTAGTCTTACTCCCATTCAATCGTGCTTGGCGGCTTTGAACTGATGTCGTAGACCACCCGATTAACACCGGGGACTTCGTTTACGACCCTCACCGAAATCCGCTCGAGCACTTCATGCGGCAGCCGAGCCCAGTCGGCGGTCATCGCATCCTGCGAGTCTACAACACGCACCGCGATTGTAAGTCCGTACGTTCGCCCGTCTCCCATCACCCCGACACTTTGAACCGGCAAAAGGACAGCAAACGCCTGCCAGACTTTCTGGTACAAACCAGCGCGTCGAATTTCCTCTACCACTACTGCATCCGCTGCACGCAACGTCTCGAGTCTTTCTCTCGAAATTTCCCCGACCAACCGAACCGCTAGCCCCGGCCCTGGAAACGGATGCTTAATCAAAATCTCTTCCGGCAAGCCGAGTTCACGGCCGATCAACCGCACCTCATCCTTGAACAAATCGCGCAGTGGCTCAATCAGCTTGAATGGCATATCCGCCGGAAGGCCTCCGACGTTGTGATGAGTCTTGATGACCGCGGAAGGCCCCTTTACCGACACCGACTCGATTACATCCGGATAAAGCGTGCCTTGCACCAGGAACTTTACCGGAGAGCCCTGCGACGCCGCTGTTAGCTTCCGCGCTTCCTCCACGAACACGTTGATAAACTCTCCGCCGATTCGCTTGCGCTTTTCTTCAGGGTCTGTAACTCCCTTCAAGCGGGCGAGAAAACGATCGGAAGCGTCCACCCCGATCACATTCAGTCCCAGGCGCGCGCGCAAAAGCTTGAGTGTGTCTCGAAACTCATCCCGCCGCAGAAGTCCGTTGTCCACGAACACGTTCGTCAGCCGGTCGCCAATAGCTCGATGCACCAGCGCTGCGGCAACGGCGGAATCCACTCCCCCGCTCAGAGCGCATATAGCCCGGCTGCCTTCAGCCTGCTTTCGGATCGACTCCACCATGGAAGCGATGAATCCAGCGCGGTCCCAATTCTGTTTTGCGCCGCAAATCTGAAAAATAAAGTTATTCAGAATCTCGGCGCCCCGCTCCGTGTGATTTACTTCCGGATGAAACTCCACGCCGTACAATTTCTTGGCCGCGTTCTCTACCGCTGCGATAGCGTTGTCCGTTCGCCCAGTGACGCTAAATCCCTCAGGCAGGCCGACCACGTGATCGCCGTGACTGTTCCAGATTTTGAATCGGTTGGGGCAGTCTGCGAACAGCTTTGAGCCATTCTCGATTGCCAGTTCTGCACGGCCGTATTCGCGTCGCCCCGCAGGCTCGACCTTTCCGCCCAGCGTATGAGCCATCCACTGCATCCCGTAGCAAATCCCCAGAACCGGCACATTCAGTTGCAAAACTTTCGGGTCACACACCGGCGCGGTCGCGTCGTACACGGAACTTGGTCCGCCCGACAGAACGATGCCTGCCGGTTCAAGCGCACGGATTTCTTCGATGCTCGCAGTGCAGGGCAGAATTGCGGAGAATACCTGCTGCTCGCGGATGCGGCGCGCAATCAGTTGAGTATACTGCCCGCCGAAATCGAGGACCACGATCCCGTGTCCCGTGTTCACCATCCTTCCCGTCTTCTCACTCCCAGATTTGACCGGGGCCGCGCTGCTACCTGGTGTCATAGTTTTCGCCTAGTCTATCTCAAAACGAAATTAACCAGTTTCCGCAGGACCACGACGATTTTCACCATCTCTTTGCCTGCGATCAGAACAGAAATGCGTGGATCCTTCCGCGCTTGTGCGACCGTTTCGTCTTCGCTAAGACCCTCATCCACCAGCATCTTTCCGCGCAGCCGACCATTAATCTGAATGATTACTTCGACCTGCTCTTCGCGCGTGAGGTCTTCGCGGTAAGCCGGCCACTTCACACCCTCAAGACTTGTCGCATGGCCAAGCTTCTCCCACATCTCTTCCGCGATGTGCGGAGCAATGGGCGAAAGCATCAGCACCAAAATCTCGAGCACCCGCTTGAGAATCGTGGGCGAAACTTCCACCTCCAACGGCTCCTGTCCCTGGAGTTCGTTCAGCAGCTGCATAATCAGCGCCACCGAAGAATTGAAATGCCAGCGAACTTCGAAATCGTTCGTGACTCGCTTCAGCGTCTTGTGCGCTTTCCGCACCAGCAATTTCTCTTTTGCGGTTGCAGTGGCAAAATCCGTTTTCTCGTTAACATCCGTTTCAATGTTGCGCAGCTGGTCCGCGTGTTTCGTGATAAGCCGATACACTTTGTTCAGGAATCGCGAACAGCCTTCAATTCCCTGCTCGCTCCATTCCAAATCGCGCTCAGGCGGTGCCGCGAATAGCGTGTACATCCGCGCCGTATCGCAGCCGTATTTGTCCGCCATGTCCATCGCGCCAACCACGTTGCCTTTCGACTTCGACATCACCGCGCCATCTTTATGCACCATTCCTTGCGAAAACAGCCGCTTTATCGGCTCATTTTCTTTCACCATCCCAAGGTCATGCATCACCTTGCAGAAAAACCGCGAGTAGATCAGGTGCAGGATTGCGTGCTCGATCCCGCCGATATATTGGTCGATCTGAAACCAGTACGCAGCTTTGTCCTTCGCAAAGGCTGCGCGATCGTCGTGCGGATCCGTGAACCGGTAGAAATACCACGACGAATCAACAAACGTATCCATCGTATCCGTTTCTCGCCGAGCCGGTCCCCCGCATTTCGGACATGTTGTGTTCACAAATTCCGGCACGCTTGCGAGCGGCGATTGCCCTTCCCCGGTCAGCGTTACGTTCTCCGGCAAACGCACAGGAAGCTGATCGTCCGGCACCGCAGCAACGCCGTCCTTATCGCAATAGACAACCGGAATCGGCGTGCCCCAATATCGTTGCCGTGAGATTCCCCAATCTTTCAATCGGTAGGTTGTCTCGGACTCACCGAAACCTTTTGCCTTCGCATCCGTCGCCATTTTTTCGATGGCTTGCTCGGACGTAAGTCCCGTGTAGGGGCCCGAATCCACCAACCTTCCATGCTCTGTGGACGCTTCGCTCATTCGATCCAGCCGCACCGGCGGCCCGTTGATCGGTTGCACCACAATCTTTACCGGCAAATGATATTTTTCCGCGAACTCATAGTCCCGCTGGTCGTGCGCCGGCACGCACATCACCGCTCCCGTTCCATAATCCGCGAGGACAAAGTTCGCAACCCATATGGGAATGTTGCCGCCTGAAAATGGGTTCACCGCGAATCGCCCGGTAAAGAAACCCTCTTTCTCCGCGGTTGCAATGTCGGCCGCGCGCATGCTCTTTTGCCGCATGGCCTTGAGCTGCCCTTCAATCGCCGCTCGTCCGGGCACGCCTTCGAGCAACCGTTCAAGCTGAGGATGCCCAGCCGAGAGCACAATGGCCGAAGCTCCAAAAATGGTATCGACGCGCGTGGTGAAAACTTCCAGTACCGAATCCGGCATCTGCGCGATTCCGAACTTCACTCTTGTGCCGCGCGACTTTCCGATCCAGTTCCGCTGCTGCACTAGAACGCGTTCCGGCCAACCCTCCGCTAGCTCATTCGTCCCTTCGAGCAGCGCGTCGGAATAATGCGTGATGCGCAAAAACCACTGCTCGATTTCCTTCGGTTCCACCGTAGTTGTCTCGTGGCGCCAGCAGCAGCCGCCGACCACCTGCTCGTTTGCCAGAACCGTCTGGCATTGAGGGCACCAATTCACGCGGCTGCGTTTGCGATAAGCAAGGTCCTTTTCCAGCATGCGCAGAAACAACCACTGATTCCAGTGGTAGTATTCCGGCTCGCACGACGAGATTTCCCGCTCCCAGTCGTAACCGAAGCCAAACCGTTCGCACACCGCCTTCATCTGCGCGATATTCGAATTTGTCCATTCGCGCGGAGGCGTCCCGCTCTTGATTGCCGCGTTCTCCGCCGGCAATCCGAACGAATCCCAGCCCATAGGGTGCAAAACGTTTAATCCGCACATGCGCTTGTAGCGAGCCACGGCATCGCCGATCGTGTAATTGCGCATATGGCCCATGTGCAGCGTGCCGGAAGGATAAGGCCACATCTCAAGTACGTAATATTTCGGTCGTGAAGGGTCTTCCACCGCGCGGAACGCATTGTGCTCCGCCCACACTTTTTGCCATTTCAACTCCACTTGGCGCGGATCGTATTCGAACAAGTTCACTTCCCCCGAGTCTTTCTTGCGCTCTTGCTCTGACGCTTTCTTGCTGCTGTCTTACCTCGACTTGTATTCCTGCGAATACTTTTCTTGACTAGCTTCTTACGGCGCGGCTTCATTCCATCGCGCCCGCCTGCCGCAGGAATGCTTACTCCCATCAGTTTCCACAATGCCGCCACGTTTCGGCGGTCGTCGCCCAGCCTGTCGATAGGTGTCTCCAGAATGAACGCCCGCCCCGCGAGAAACGGATGATTCAAAAGCCGCCCGAACGCTTCCAGTCCGATCTTTCCTTTGCCAACATGCTCGTGCCGGTCAACCCGCGAGCCTAGATGCGTTTTCGAATCGTTCACGTGAATCACGCGAACCCGGTCGATTCCGACGGTCCGATCGATCGCTTGCAGCGTTTTTTCCAGGCCCTCGGCAGTGCGAATATCCCATCCCGCGGCGAACGTGTGCGCGGTATCAATGCAAACGCCAAGCGCCAAATCCGAAGCCGCATCAAGAACTGCTCGCAATTCTTCAAATCGCGAGCCCATCGACGTACCCTGCCCCGCGGTGTTTTCAAGCAGGATTTGCAGCCCGTCGAGTTTCAATCCTCTTGCAGCTTGCTTCAATCCTTGCGCAATCGCGGAGACAGCTTCCTCCGCACCGCTTTCTTTGCAGCACCCTGGGTGCGCCACCAGAAAATCCGCGCCAAGCGCAATCGCTCGCACAATTTCTTGATGGAACGCCTGGACCGAACGCGTGCGCAACACCGGATTCGGCGATGCGAGATTGATCAAATAATTGTCGTGGATAACCAGCGGCCCAAGGCCAAGCACTTTGCGGCGTTCGCGAAAGCGTATTGCATCGGCCTCTGAAATTCTGGAAGGTCCACGCACCCACATCCGTGGACTGGAAGAAAATATCTGGAGGGCATTGGCGCCCAATCCGTGTGCTATTTCGAGCGCTCCGGAGAGATCGCCGGCAATCGACGTGTGAATTCCAATGCGGGTGCTGCCGTCTTTCCAAGCGGGGATTTCAGGTGGTGGAGGCGCTTCCGGACGATACTCATCAGCTGCGTCAAAAGTCAGATTGAAACGCTGGTTTTCTTCCGCCATTACCTCAGAGTGTCCGGGAGCCTGGAAGGCCGGGAATTACGGACAGCGACACAGTAGCTTCGCGCGCATCCGCTTAAACAACAATTCTAACGGAAAGCCGCGCGTTCCGCAAACTCTCTCCACTCACCGCCAAAATTAATTTTCTAGCCGTCTGCCGATACTCACGCGAGCCGCACGACTTAGGACGACGGATCCTACGATAATGCAGCCGCCGAACTCGCGCCGTAAAAACTGAACCATGGCTTCGCCGCGGACAACTTCGAGTTGACGTTGTTGATGTTCTTCACGCCCTGATCCTGCAGCCAATCTTCCAAGGCTTTTACGCCTTGCTTCGCGTAAACGGGAATACCCTCTTTCCACGTAGCTCGGCCGCACAGAACGCCCGAAAAATTTACGCCGGACGCAGCCGCAAGCTCCAGCGTCTCCGCGAAAACGTCGTTATTCACTCCAGCGGAAAGATAAATGAACGGCTTTTTTGCAGCCGCCGCAGCCTTGCGGAAATAGTCCATGGCCTGATCACGAGTGTAAGCCGATTCCCCCTTGCAGGCTTTGGATCCCGCCACGAACGCCATGTTTACCGGTACTTCCACTTTCAACACGTCAACGCCATACTGAGGCTTCGAAAATTCTTCCATGCTGCCTGTAACGATCTCCGGCTTCTTCCGCGCATATGCCGCGCCCTTTTCATCGCCGCCCTCTTCGTAGCCCACAAACTCCAGAAAGAACGGAACGTCAGCGGCAACGCACTCCGCTCCGATCCGCTCCACCCATGCGTGCTTGATATCGTTTATTTCCCGCGTATCGAACGGCGTATAGTAAAGCAGAATCTTCACGCAGTCGGCCCCGGCGGCCACCAGTCGCCGCACAGACCAAACGTCAAGTAGATCGGGAAGCCGTCCCGGTCGCGTGTTGTCATATCCGCTGTTCTCGTACGCTAGAAGTAATCCCGCATTGGCAGAACGAACCTTCGCAGCGGGCAAGCCATACTCCGGATCAAGAAGAATCGCGCTCGCATGTGGTGTCAAAACACGCACCACCGCAGTTTTGAATTCTTCCATCATCTGCGCTGTTACGTCTTTCTTGTCGATACCCTTGTCCTTGGCGATTGCACTCTTAAGGGAGCCGCGCTGGTCCATGGCTGCTGCGGCGATTATGCCGCGGGAATCCGATACCGCTTTCAAACCCTTCTGTTTGCCCGGCGTGATTTTCATTCCGTGTACCCTCCGAAAGTATTGCGAGTTTGAGGATGAGCGCGCATTTTAGCACGGGACTTAGCAGCTGGGAACGCCGTGAGGCCGGGAACGTGAGCAGGTGGCGAGGAGCTATGGAATCAGAGAACTACAATGCGATGCTGATGTGCGTCCACGGAAATTAACTGCGATAATCCATCCAGAAAATCAGTACCATAGCCGGCTACCCACGGCAGCGGCGAGAGCGAACGTTCCTGCAAACCCTTATGCGGATACAGCGCGTCGAGCATTAATCGTTCGTATCGATCCAGAACACCTCTGCGCTCACTTTCAGCGCGCCCCGCCTTGCCCTTCAATTTCAGGAATTGATAAAGCATCTTGCTCTCCGCCGAATCCAGCGCGTCGATCAAAGTTCGGTCAAGTTTCTCTAGCGGACTGCGGTAAGACTTCAGCAGCCGCCGCAGCGCTTTTTCACCCGCATCAAAACGGCGCGTAAGAGCCCGCGGCAGGAAGTGTTCCTCCATGCGGGATCGCAAAAGCTGGCGGCTCCGAAAAACGTCGCCGATTTTCAAGCCGAATTTCCCGAGTTTCTTCGCCAGCAGCGGCGCAACAATCGTAAAACTGGCGCGTGGAACAATTGCGGGCATGCGCCCCAGGAGTCGTGGGTAAACCACTTGCGCCTGCGCCATGTACGCGATCTCGGCGGGCCCTGCGACATATGCCGCTGTAGGAAGCAGTGTGTCTTGAACGATTGGACGCAACAGGACGTTGGGTGTAAATGCCTTGGGAGTCTTCTCAATCGCGTCGTGCATCTCCGCCAGTGTGAATGACGCATGCCCTGCATAAAACTTGCCGCTTCGGCTTCGCAATGGCTCCCGGCGTCCGTCCACATTGTAAAAAAGCAGCGTGGATCCTCCGCTGACCTTCACCTGCGCATGATACCCAGCGTGAACAAGCTCTTTCGAGCGCGCGAGCAGCGCGTCGCGCAACGAATCCGATTCGTCTAACGCGCGGCGATAAACGCTTGCTGACAAACGATGCAAGCGTTCATCCAGCGGATCCAGGAAAATAATTCCCCGACTCGCCACGAGTTTCGCCATCAACTTCCCAAATGCTGAACCATAGGTTTCGTCGGGTGTGTAGGATTCGCGCAACGCCCGCGCAACGTCTTCAGCAAATCCGCCGCGAAGACTTTCGACCGCCTTCGCTACCAGCGCCGTGATCCCCGGTCCGAGTTTTACTTCACCTACCCGCCGTCCGCTTTCTGCCTCGGTTTCCGGCATCTCAAACCGCGCCAAGCCGTTCTCCGTGTTCCACTCGGCGTGATTAATTTCCGCCAGATCGTGATCTTCCGTGGCTAGCCAAAAAATTGGTACGGCTTCAACGCCCTTGCGTGAGACTTCCTCTGCGAATCGCGCGGCGGATATCGCCTTATAAAAACTATAAGCAGGCCCGGTAAAGAGCCCCACCTGTTGCCCAGTGACTATAGCGGCCGCTCCATTAGTCAGGCGGTCGAGGCTGGCGAATGTATCCGGGCCAGCGCCAAATCCCTGGTTTTGCTCTCGCAGGACCTCCACCACCCCCTTGCGCACATCCGGAGCTAGGTCGATCTTGCGTGCCGCCGCAACGATCCCTGCCAGCGTGGGCGGCTGCTCGTAGTACCGAGCCACACGAGCGAAATCCTCTATAAAAGTCGAAAACAATTTCGTGGTATGCGGAATTTCGCCAAACGGAAGACAGCGAGACTCCATCGGGGAGGTCATCATACACGCGCCCGCTGTTCGCAGCAACGAGGATGGGACGCGCGGAATCCTGCAAAGTTAGCAGAAAACTGAGTCCCTGAACTATGTCTGAGGTTCCCCGGGGCCACAGCGGCGCGCACATATACATGAATGAATTTCATATGCTGAGAAGATATCTACTGCATCAGATGCGCGGATTGAGCAGTGAGATTCGACAACAACGCCTCGATTTCGTGACATGCAGTTTCACCAACCGGAAGAAGTGGCGGCCTCGTAGCGCCGCCAAAGTACCCCAATCGATCCAACGCATACTTCAATCCCGCGATTCCGTACTGCGCTCCAAACATCTTTGCCGGCGAGATAAGTTGCTGTGCCAGCGAATGCGCCTTCGCGCTTTCTCCTGCACGCGACGCTTCGTAAGTCTCCACGCACAACTCCGGAAACGCGCAAGCCACCGCCAGAATAGCTCCTGCGGCGCCCTTTTCGAGCGACTCGTAAAGAGTCGACGCCGAACCCACCAACGTCTGAAACTCTTTCGGCGCTGCCGCGATAATATGGGCCACGCCCTGCACGTTGCCCGAGCTGTCCTTCATCCCTATGATATTCGGATGCTTTGCAACTCGCTGAATTAACCCCGCTTCCACAGTGATGTGCGTGAAAATCGGGACCGAATAAACCAGAATCGGAATGCGCGCGGCATCCGCTACGCGCAGGTAATGTTCGGCGAGCGCATCTTCCGACATAGCCGCTTTGTAAAAGCTCGGCGTTCGCACCAGCGCCACCGCGTAACCGACAGCAGCCGCCCGATTCGTATGCTCGATCGTTTCGGCCGTGGATTCGGCGCCCGTCCCCGCAATTAGAATCTTAGTCTGCGTCGCTGCGTCGCGCGCCGTCTCCCATATGCGATAAACCTCATCCCACCGCAGTAGAACGGACTCGCTCGTCGAACCGTTAACCACATATCCGGCCAGCCGCGTCTGGTTGTACCGTTTGATGTTGTCGCGCAAGTGCGCCAGCGACACGCTGCCGTCAGGCGCGAACGGCGTGGTAAGCGGCGGAAAAATACCGTGAAGTTTCACCATATCATTTTATCTCAAAGATTGATTTTAGACCCACGCGTTTCAACTACGCCGACAAACTCCGGATCCTACGTGCGCTCTGCGGCGGCAGCACTCTTCCTGCCGTGCAAATCCTGCAGGGCGCCCACATCAGCCGAATGCCCCGCCATCGCCCGAATCCCTCGAGCCGCTGCGCTGGCTGCCGAAAGAGTGGTAATGCAAGCAATGTTGTAACGAATTGCAGCGCGCCGAATGGATTTTTCGTCCCAGAAGGATTCGCGACCCAACGGAGTATTTATAACGAGATCCACTTTGCCCGTCTTGATCAAATCCACTATGTTCGGCCTGCCTTCATTCACTTTGTAAACAGACTCGATCTCGATACCTGCGCTAGCCAGCGCGGCGGCCGTCCCGCGCGTGCCTATCACTTTCAATCCCGCGGCGAGAAGATCTTGAACAACAAACGCCAGATGGCGTTTGTCGTGGTCGTTCACGCTGATAAATACTGTCCCCGTCAGCGGCAAACGCTGTCCTGCGGCAAGTTGCGCCTTAGCAAACGCCAGCCCAAACGTGGAGGCGATGCCCATCACCTCGCCCGTGGAACGCATTTCCGGCCCCAGAATCGTATCCACGCCGCGGAATTTGTTGAACGGAAATACCGGCGACTTCACCGCGTAGAACTTGCCCACCGAAAGTTCCTTCACGCCTTTCGTTTCGATGTACGGAAGATTCAAGTCGCGCAGTTTGCGCCCGGTCATCAGGCGCGCAGCCACTTTCGCCAGCGGTACTCCCGTCGCCTTGCTCACGTACGGGACCGTTCGCGAAGCTCGCGGATTCACCTCCAGCACGTACACCGTGTCGCGCTGAATCGCATATTGCACGTTCATCAATCCCACCACATTCAACGCTTTCGCCAGCCGCGAAGTATATTCGCGAATCTTTTCCAGAATCGAAGGCTTCAGTGTCACTGACGGAAGCACGCACGAAGAATCGCCCGAGTGAATCCCAGCTTCCTCGATATGTTCCATAACCGCCGCAATCACTACTTCGTCCCCGTCTGCGAGAGCATCGACGTCCACTTCGGTCGCATCTTCGAGAAACTGATCGATCAGAATCGGCCGCTTCGGGTCCGAAGCCGTTCCGATTAACGCCGCCTGCGCCACGTACTCTTCCACCGTCTTCAAATCGTAAGCAATCACCATTGCGCGGCCGCCAAGAACGTAGCTCGGCCGCACCAACACCGGAAGCCCAATCTCCGTGGCAACCTTCACTGCTTCCTGCGGAGTCAGCGCTGTCCCCGCGCGCGGCTGCGGAATCTTCAGCTCATTAAGCAACGCCCCAAAGCGTCGTCTGTCTTCCGCCAGATCAATCGACTCGGGATTTGTGCCGATAATCTTGGCTCCGTTGCGTTTCAATTCCAGCGCGAGATTCAGCGGCGTCTGCCCGCCGAATTGCACGATCACTCCCTCGGGCTTTTCACGATCGAGGACCGCAAGCACATCCTCCAACGTGAGCGGCTCAAAATAAAGCCGGTCGGACGTGTCGTAATCGGTTGACACCGTCTCCGGGTTGCAATTCACCATCACCGTTTCGTAGCCGTCTTCTTTCAACGCGAATGCCGCGTGGCAGCAGCAATAATCGAACTCGATTCCCTGTCCGATCCGGTTCGGCCCGCTCCCCAGAATCACAATTTTGGGTCGCTCCACCGCTCCGGTCTCGTCTTCCTCTTCGTACGTCGAGTAGAGGTAAGGCGTAAACGATTCAAATTCTGCCGCGCAAGTATCCACGCGCTTGAAAACCGGACGAACGCCCAACTCATTGCGCCGTGCCCGAACTTTGTCCGGCATCACATTCCACAGCTTCGCCAGCTCGATGTCGCTCGTCCCTGAGCGCTTCGTTTCCAAGAGCAATTCAGCCGAAACGCTTCCCACGCCGGCCGCAGCCACTCGGCGGTCCACCTCAATCATTTCGATCATTTGCCGGATGAACCACGGATCGATCTTTGTAAGCGAGCACACTTCCTCGCAAGTCATGCCACGTTCGAGAGCTTCAAAAAGCCAGTGAATTCTGTCCGGCCCCGGCACGGTCAATTTCTCGCGCAAAAGCGCGGTGGAAACTTCGGCCGGAGCGCGCCACGGCGTGTGCGGCTCGAGTGAGCGAATCCCCTTCCCGAGCGCCTCTTGAAAAGTCCGCCCGATCGCCATCACTTCTCCCACAGACTTCATCTGCGTGGAAAGCGTGGTGTCGCTGCCGGGAAATTTCTCGAATTGCCACTTCGGAATTTTCACCACCACGTAATCAATGGAAGGCTCAAACGAACTCGGTGTTTTCTTGGTGATGTCGTTCGGAATTTCATCCAGCGTCATTCCAAGCGCAAGTTTCGCCGCAATCTTCGCGATGGGAAAACCAGTCGCTTTGCTCGCCAGCGCCGAGCTGCGCGAAACCCGCGGATTCATCTCGATCACCACCATACGTCCCGTCTCCGGCTGGATCGCGAACTGAATGTTCGACCCGCCTGTCTCCACCCCAACCGCGCGGATAATCGCTGCCGCCGCATCACGCATCCGCTGGTACTCCTTGTCAGTCAGCGTCTGCGCGGGAGCTACGGTGATCGAGTCGCCAGTATGGATCCCCATCGGATCGAAGTTCTCAATCGAGCAAATCACCACGAAGTTGTCGCGAACGTCGCGCATCACTTCCAGTTCGTATTCCTTCCAGCCCAACGCAGACTCTTCGATCAGCGCCTGATGCACCGGACTCGCATCCAATGCTCGCGCGATCAGATCGCCGAATTCCTCCCGATTGTACGCAATCGATCCTCCGGTCCCGCCCAAAGTGAACGAAGGCCGAATCACCACGGGATAGCCCAACTCGTCAGCCAGCTGCACCGCGTCAGGAATCGTAGTGACCACTTCGGACGCAGGCACTTCTAGCCCAATCTTGCGGCACACATTTTTGAACAACAGACGGTCTTCTGCGACCTTGATCGCTTCCATCGACGCGCCAATCAGTTTCACATTATATTTTTCGAGTATGCCCGCCTCGGCAAGCTCCACTGCGAGATTCAGCCCCGTCTGCCCTCCTACCGTCGGCAACAACGCGTCCGGGCGTTCTGCCGCAATAATCGCCTCCAGATATTCCTTCGCCAGCGGCTCGATGTAAGTGCGGTTCGCCGTCTCCGGGTCCGTCATAATCGTCGCCGGATTCGAATTGACGAGCACCACTTCGTACCCTTCCGCACGCAGCGCCTTGCAAGCCTGCGTCCCCGAGTAATCAAACTCGCACCCCTGCCCAATCACAATCGGCCCCGAGCCGATGATCAGAATCTTCTTAATGTCAGTCCGTTTCGGCATTTTAGAATTAGAGAAACAGCCTCACCGCGAGGTCTCTTTCATCAGCGCCACGAAATCGTCAAACAAATACCGCGCATCATGCGGCCCCGGCGAAGCCTCGGGATGATACTGCACGCTAAACAGCGGCAGCGAACGATGCCTCATCCCTTCATTCGTGTGATCGTTCAAATTCACATGCGTAATCTCAACGTCGCTCGCAGGCAGCGAATCGGGCTCCACGCAAAACCCATGATTCTGCGACGTAATCTCCACCTTCTGCGTCCGCAAATTCTGCACAGGATGATTCGAGCCGTGATGCCCAAATTTTAACTTGAACGTCTTTCCGCCGAGCGCCAGCCCGCAGAGCTGGTGCCCCAAGCAAATTCCAAAAATCGGGACGCGCCCCAGCATCTTGCGAATATTCTCCACCGCGTACCCGATAGGCTCGGGATCGCCCGGCCCGTTCGAAAGAAAAACGCCCTGTGGCTTGAGCGCGAGCACGTCCTCGGCAGAAGTTTGTGCTGGCACCACTGTGACGTCGCAGCCATAATCCACCAGCAGGCGCAAAATGTTTTGCTTGATCCCGAAATCGTAAGCCACCACTTTGTAGCGAGGTTCTGCCTGAGAAGCTTTAGCGAGTCTTGACTTGCTATCAACGGAAGCGCCGGCTTGCACCCCTTGCGTCTTATTGGAATCTTGCTCCGCCAACCCACCGCTCGCGCCAAGATCAATCGACCCGCGGCTCCATTCATATTGTTTCTTCGACGTAACGCGGCTGGCTAGTTCGAGCCCGGCCATAGTTGGTAGAGCGCGAGCCTCCGCGATAAGTTTCTCTTCTGCCGTGCCATCCGTTGCCACCACTCCACGCAGTGCGCCAACATCGCGCAAGTGCCGCACCAGCGCCCGCGTATCCACATCCCAAATTACCGGCACGCCGTAGCGCTCCAGGTAAGCCTGTGCCGTTTCGCTTGAGCGCCAGCTAGAAGCTAGCGCGGAAAATTCGCGCGCCACCAATCCTTCGATATACGGTTTCGCGGATTCTTCGTCGTCAAGATTCGTGCCTACGTTTCCAATATGCGGATACGTTAGGCAGACTATTTGGCCGGAATAACTTGGGTCGGTGAATACTTCCTGATAGCCGGTAATACTGGTATTAAAAACGACTTCACCGCCGCGGCGCATTCGAGCGCCCGCTGCGCGGCCTTTAAATACTCGCCCGTCTTCGAGCGCGAGAATCGCGCGGCCTGCCGGGTCTTGCGTCAGTGTGTCCTCCAAAGTTCATCGTGATGCCGCGTTT
>Ga0209330_1000168_pt1 | contig 32333 bp, 25 predicted proteins | sample JacPinW_OM2H0_O3_FD_187969 | JGI IMG/M metagenome (GOLD analysis project Ga0209330, IMG submission 187969) | Forest soil microbial communities from Algoma, Ontario, Canada - Jack Pine, Ontario site 1_JW_OM2H0_O3 (SPAdes) (version 2) | ecosystem: Environmental > Terrestrial > Soil > Boreal... | reverse complement strand
CACGAGCTTGCGAATTTCGTCGTTCGATAGATAGAACGTGGGCATGCGGACCTGCAGATACTGGCGCACGCCATTGCGATTCGTATCGGTAGTGCTGAGCGACGGGTTGGCGAGAAACTGCCTGAGCCATTCCGGATTTACGCGCGCGCCTTCGGTGGTAAGCACAGGCGGCAAATTCGCTTTGTTCTCTCCTTGATAGAAAGGAAGAGTCTGCATCACGGATTTCTGGCCGACGTCAACCTGATGGCAGCCGATGCAGTTGTATTTCGTGACTACCCACCAGCCCTCTTGGATATAGCGTCTTCGGTCGGCAGGTTTGTACATATATTCCGGCGGCAAAGTGGGGTCCGTGCTACCCAGCAGCATGCTGACGAGGGCTTCGACGTCGCCGTCGCCGTATAGATTCGGCTTGGGCATTCGCAACGCATCCATGGGGTTCGCATGATATTTACCCTGATCGTAAATTCCAGGATTCTGCAGTTTCTGCTCGAAGAAACCCTTCGCGTCGTACCATGGCCCGCGCGGCGAAGATTTTCCGTCGGGGAAAACACCGCGCTTGGCGTCTTCGGTCCAAAGGGCGAAGTCGAGACGCTCGATGGGCTTGCTGCCTTCGTTGGTGAGTTCAGTGCCGATGCGGCCTTCGTCTTCGAGACCGCTTAGCTCGTGGCACCCAGCGCAACCGTAGTGTCGCGCCAGGTCCTTACCCTTGGCGGCGAGTTGCGGGTCATCCATAAAATCGGCGGCGGCGTAGGAAGCATCGGGACGCTTCTGGGTCATCAAGTACGTCGCGATGTCGCGAGTGTCCTCCATCGAAAGACGCAGACTCGGCATCACCGTGGGCTGCTGCACTACGAGCTCATGGCCGTCGTTCGGGCAGCGGGAGTGATCGAGATCGAAAACATAGGGGAGGTTGTGCTTGGCGTAATCCTCAGGGCCGAGGTCGCGTTTTTCGTAAGGACAGTAGGGCCGCGTGCGCTGGCGCGGATCGTGGACCCAGCGAACGACGTAATCGTAGTTTTCTTTTTCTCCGACGCGGCTCAGATTGGCAGCGAACGTTCCGCCGACCGCGGACGAACCTTCACCCATCGAGTGGCACGCGAGGCATCCGCGTTCTTCGAAGAGTTCTTTGCCGTGCGCTGCGTTGCCCGGAACCTGATGCTCGAGCGGGGGGCCGGTGAGTCCAGATTGCCAAACGAAAGCCGCAAGCGCCTGAGTTTCGTCCTGCGAGAGACGGAACTGAGGCATCTTGGTCGTCGGGCGGAATTCCGTGGTGTGGCCGATCCAGTAAGGAATCCATTCTTTGCGGAGCTTTTGGCGCGCTTCCTTCAAATCCGGTCCGACTTTCTTAATTTCCTGCAACAGACTGTGAGTCTGCTGTTCCAGCGATTCGCTGCGTGCGTCCATCCGGCTGATATCAACTGTTAGGTTAGTCGCTTGGCTGTTTAGTTTATCGGCGGTGGCATTATCGGGAGCGGCGTCGGCTTGCTTCTGTAAACGCGGGATCGTCAGCAAGTCGTCTGATTTCGCTTTGGCTAACTGCAAAATCTGCTGACGCGCGTTGACGAGTTGTTCGTCCTGATTGTCAAAACCCTGGAATCGATGGCATCCGATGCAACCTCGCTGGCGATAGAGCTGCTTTCCGTCGTTGAGGACCGGCGCGTGCTCGGTGACCATGTCAGCGGAATGACACTGTTGGCATCCCGCTTGATAATTTTCCGGGTAATACAACGGCCAGAGCCAGTGCGGGTAGCGACCGTGCCCGCGCTGAACGGAATCGATCGCGCGGCCGTTTCCGCCATGACATGGCGAGCAGCCGAACTTTTCAAGCGGATGCCACTGAATTAAATCGAGATCAGGGTGGCTCGAGAACGGCGCATTGTCGCTCTTTGCCATTCCCAGGTCCGCTTTCGTCAAGGTAACTTGAGGCGGGACGTATTTGGGATCCGTGCCGACGTGGCACGATTCACAACGATCGACGAGTCCGGCGCCACCCAGATTGTTGATGGAAGCTCCGGGCGGATTCACGTTAATCTGGATGATGCGTTCGTCGAAGTCTTCCATCGAACGGCGCAAGCCCTCGAGCGAAGCGGAACTCAGACCCGGAAGATGGTCGGAAACATACTTCGTGAGTTGGGCTTGCACGTCTTTGGCAGGCTTATCAACTTCGCCGCGCTTTGCCACCAGCGCAGCGCGCTGAGCCATGATGCTTGTGAACGTGTCGTTCAGTTGATCAGCGGTGAATACCTTATTTTTCTCGATTTGGCCGTTCCCGGTGGGCCAGTCCACTTTCCAAGTGGAGCTTCGCCCTTCGTTCAATTCTTTTAGCGCGCTAGCTTTCGCGCTTTTGTCGCTGTCCGGAAGAATTTCGTACTGATAGACAAGGTGTCCGATTTTTCCGCGTTCGTCCTTGAAAGCATCAGCCATGGCCGCGCGCTGGTCGTCCAGGAGTTCGATTTGCTTGGCGATCTCATCGTCCTGGACCTTTGCCGTTTGCTGCGCGCTGGCGAGGCTTGCGGCCAGCTGCTTGTACTCCGAAGAAGCGTAAACATCGCTCTCGTCTTGTTTCTGCCGTTTAATGTCTTTGCCGAGATAATCGGAATAAGCCTTCGCGAAACGGGATTGATAGCGGCGCCAGGGCTGCAGTCCATAGAATTCAACGTAGAAAGACCATGCGACCGTAAGGACAAGAAGCAGCGAAGCAATCAGAAGCGGAAATGCAAACGATCGATTCTTAATCGGATCATCCGGCGGCATTTCAGGCGAACGATCAGGCACCCTTGTCCTCCGTGCGCAATTCCGCGATACAAGCTGCCGTTCCGGTCGCCGCTAAATACTGAACCATGGCGTCACCCATATATATTTAATCGTGAAAACAAGCCGCAACAGAATCTTGATAGGCAGCGAAAGCATGAGAATTAAAAACGTGTACATGGTAACAAGCTGCAGCAGGCTCATGCGCTTGTAGATTTTCTTGCTGAATTCTGTGCGCGTGCACAGCCAGTGAACCAAAATCGCCGCGAGAATGAAAAATATCACGAGCGGAAAAATTCCAAAAATCGCCCGGGCCCAGATAGCTGCCTGGTCCTTGGTCGTGTGGAACATGGGAGCAAGCCACGAACCATCGATACCGAACACCTGGTCGAGATTCCGGTTCACCGCATAATCCACGCGTTCAGCGTCCCAGGTTTGCCCCGGCCAGAACCACATCCATCCGGGACCGCGAATGAACGTGCCGATTACAATCATCAGCACCCATAGCCCAATGAAGCCGACCAGGAAAGTCCAAATGGAAAATCTTCGCTGCTTATAAGTGTAATAGCCGTTGCCGAGCGGATTCGAGTCGATGTATGGAATCACCATCAAACCGACGATGATCAAGGTCGGCATCACTACACCGGCTATCCAAGGATCGAAATAAACCAGCATTTCCTGGAGACCCAGGAAATACCACGGGGCCTTGGCCGGATTCATCGTGACGTTTGGGTTGGCGGGTTCTTCAAGCGGCGCGTTCAAGGTCAACGACCAGACCATGAGCAACACGGTGACGAGAATCGCCACCAGGAATTCCATGCGCATTAGGTACGGCCAAGTATGGACTTCCCGCTCCCACTTAGGATCCCACTCTTGCGTCTTGCGATATTTGGTTTTGGCGGCCTGCGCATCGGCTTCCAGAATCGCGATCAGCTTGTCATTCGCAATTCCCTGTCGCAACGCATACCACATAAAAAACGGAGCAACAAATAACAACGCGACAATCGGCACATTGTCGGGTGCGGAAGCAACCTCCCAAATTTGGCGCCAATCAAAAGGCATCGAGCTTCGTATCCTCAAAACGACGGCAAGTGAACGAACCGAAATTCTCGAGCTAACCCATGCCGCTCGGTCGCAGAATTACCGGCCGCGGACTTCTCTCTTCCTTGATTTCCGATTCGAGCATTACCGGCGCGGGGCCTGATATTCCTCCATCTTTTCGCACGCGCCAGAAATGGACACCCAAAAATATCGCCACAATCAAGGGAATCGCGATGCAATGCCAGATGTAGGCGCGCAACAATGCGTTCGCATCCACGATGGATCCCCCAAGCAAGGCAAAACGCACGTCGTTATACGGCGTCATGCCCATTTGAGGGCCGCCCGGGCCTTCATTTCCTAACAGCGGCGTAGCTCGCGCCATATTCGTTCCGACGGTGACGGCCCAGAATCCCAGCTGATCGTCCGGGAGCAAATATCCGGTGAAGCTCAGCAACATCGTCAGGACCATCAGAAGCACACCAACGCACCAGTTGAATTCGCGCGGGCGCTTATACGATCCTGTCATGAAGACGCGGAACATATGCAGCCACACCGCGATGATCATCAAGTGGGCGGCCCAGCGATGCATGTTGCGCAAAAGTTTGCCGAACGGCACATCATTTTCAAGATATAGGATGTCGCGGAAGGCCTGCACTTTCGTCGGGTGGTAATAAAACATCAACAGAACGCCAGTAAAGGTGAGGACGATAAAGAGGTAAAAAGTGATTCCACCCATGCCCCAGGTGAAATTATATTTTGTAGCGTCGCGGTTGACCTTGGCCGGATGCAGGTGGAAGAAAACGTTGGATAAAACGCTGAGCGCTCGGTTGCGCGGCTCTGCATCGTGCTTGACGCGGAAAATTGAACGGTAGAGCTGAGTCTTCTCAGGCTCCTTCAGCTCCGTGGCTTGCTGCTTCGCCTTTTCCGTGAGTGTTTCGCGGAGCGCGGCGGCAGAGTCCTTCGCTTTCTCCAGGACGCCAGTTTTGCTCTTGCCGTCGCCGTTTTCTTCGGGCATCCGTCTGACCCCTTGTCCAACTCAAACTCGGCAAAACCGCCCCACGCCGACGTTCAGCGTCCCAAGCCTATACGTTCAAGAATGCTCCCGGATCATTGAAATGGTTCACGCCCGCGCGGGGATCGTCCACGAACAGGCGGCTCGTATCCACAGTAATTTTCCCAGTGGGATCAAGTTGCACAAACGAACGATCCATAGGCCGGGGCGCCGGGCCTTCGAAGTTCACACCCTCGCTGTCGTAACCGCTTCCATGGCAGGGGCACTTGAATTTGTTTTCCGCGGGCTTCCATTCAGGCGTGCATCCCAAGTGCGTGCAGCGGGCGAAAATGACGAAGAGGCGATCGGGTTCGCGAACGACCCAAACCCGGTTGGTCATCAAAAAGCGCTGATCGATACCCAGTGCGAAGTCCGAAGGAAAGCCGATATCAAAAACAGTATTGGGTTCGTACAGTGCTCGAGGGAAGAAGAACCGCAGGAACATCAGGAAGTTAACGCCGAGATAGCCCCAAATACAGGCCCAGACAATCCGGCGACGGGTCGTATTCACCGTTTTTGCGGTCGCCTTGGTGTCCAGCGCTGCAGATGCATTTGCCGCTGGCGCCTTCGATGGCGCGCTGGTTGTTTCTCCGGACTTCCCGTCAGATATATCTGGCATCGGCCCGTTGTGCTGCTGCGATCAAAATCTAAGAATATATAATTGCTGAGGAAGCGCAAAACACGAACACTGGTTTATATGACGTGGGAATCTCCGTGTCAAGTAGTTACAGCAATTTGTCGCTCGTAAATTCACGATAAATCTATGTGTCCGAAGACCGAACACGGCGACTTGCTTGTCGCACTCACTCTACTTCTGGTACCCTGCCGACCCATGCGCCTATATCAAAGCTTGCTTTTGGTCGCTCTGGCAGCCGTTTCCGTCTTCTCCCAAAATATCAAAGCTGTTGCCGACCGCGTCGCCACCCAGAACGCTCTTTTCGAAGAGCAGTACGAGTCCGATCTCCGCAGTTTCCCAGAGCGCGCAACGGCCTTCGGCGACTACCGCTACAACGATAAGCTCGGCGAGTATTCGCTCGAAGCCATTGCGCTGCGTCACAAAACCGATGAAGTCTTTCGAGCGCGACTCGAAGCTATCCCTACTACCGGCTTTTCCGACCAGGACCAGCTTTCACACGACCTTCTCATTCGAGTGCTCCAGCAGCGCATCGCCGATTTCGACCTGAAAGAGTACGAGATGCCAGTGAATCAGATGAACGGCATCCATACCGGCTTGGCGGATCTACCGCTTTCCGTCCCGCTCGATTCCGTCAAACATTACGAAGACTACATAGCGCGGCTTCACCAGATTCCGCGAGTCCTCAGCCAGACGACTGAAGTCCTGCGCGCGGGCATGAAGGACAAGCTCATGCCTGTCCGCTTCCTACTTGAGAAGATTCCGGTTCAGTGCCAGGGCATCATCGACGCCAACCCATTTCTGCTTCCGACAAAGAAATATCCCGCGGACATTTCCGTCGAAGATCAGAAGCGCCTGACCCAACAGATTACGGACGTTATCAACGGCGAAGTTTTTCCGGCCTATCGCAGCTTTGCCGACTTCGTTCGCACGGACTACGCTCCGGCCGGGCGCACTACCTTGGCGGTCACTTCCCTTTCGGACGGAGAGAAGCGGTACCAGAACAACATTTACGGCCGGACCACCACGCACATGACGCCGGACGAGATTCACCAACTCGGTCTTCGCGAGATCGAGCGCATCCAGACCGAAATGACTGCCATTGCAAAAAAGGAGGGCTTCGCCGATCTTGCGTCCTTCCGCGCTTCGCTTAAGACTAATTCCAAGTACATTCCGACTTCCGCGGAACAGATCCTTGACGATTTCCGCCACTACATCGCGCAGATGGAACCAAAGCTGCCGGAGCTATTCACCCTTCTTCCCAAGTCGCCGGTGACGGTTGAAGCCATTCCACCTTTCCAGTCGGCTGCGGCGACTCACTACGTCACAGGAACGCCAGACGGCAAGCGGCCGGGGCGCGTCGTCGTCGCTACGTCCAACTTCGCCGAGCGCTCGCTCATCGACGACGAGGCGATCGCTTACCACGAGGGCGTTCCCGGACATCACATGCAACTGTCTGTGCAGCAGCAGCTCATTGGATTGCCGAAGTTCCGCCTTCATGGCCTCGGATTCAACGCGTACACCGAAGGCTGGGCCCTGTACGCAGAGCAACTCGGCAAAGAGGTCGGCTTCTACCAAGACGCTGTTTCCGACTATGGCCGACTGTCCTCTGAACTTTTCCGCGCGGTTCGATTGGTCGTCGACACAGGTATTCATTCGAAAGGATGGACACGCGATCAAGTAGTAGACTTCTTCCGTCGGTCCGGCGCTGTAGACGAACCTACCATCCAGTCTGAAACCGACCGCTACATCGCGTGGCCCGCACAAGCCCTCAGCTACAAGCTCGGCCAACTGAAGTTCCGCGAGCTTCGCGAACGCGCGCAGAAGGAGTTGGGCCCCAAGTTTGACCTCCGTACTTTCCACGACGAAATGCTGAATGGCGGGACATTGCCGCTAGATCTCCTCGACGCGCGCACTGACAAATGGATCGCCCAACAAAAATCAAAATGAGAGCGCGTTGACGGAAAATCCGCACTGCAGGATGTGCGGCAGAATTGGCGCGATTCAAGAGGCGATCGACGAGACGCCGTTGCGTTTTCCCACGGAGCGAAGAACCAAGTCGGCCAGCGCTCGGATTAGGAGTGGCGAGTCGTTCAGCGCCGGCATCATGTGAAATTCCGTGATGCCCAGTGACTCGGCCTGCTCCCTGGTCTCGATGTTAATTTCATGCAGAGTCTCAATGTGCTCGGTCAGAAACGAAATCGGAATCACGAGCACGCGCTTGATTCCGCTTCGCGCGAGTTTCTCGATGGTTTCCGGTAGCGCAGGCTGTAGCCATTTCTGCGGACCTACTCTGCTTTGGTAGCAAAGAGCATGCGGATTGGGCCAGGCCCCAAGTTCCCGTACAAGCTGCACCGTCTCTTGGATCTGTTTCGGATACGGATCGCCTTTTTCGACCAGCTTCATCGGAAGGCTGTGCGCGCTGAAGAGAAGGTGCACTTCGTCAGGATTCGGAAATTCTTGCAGGACGCCATTTACGCGGTCCACAATCGCGGCGATGTAATCCGGATGATCGTAAAAGTGGTCGATGAGGTGAACCGGCGCTTGCGGCTTGTACAGACGGTTCCATTCCTTCAAGCTGCTCCCGGTAGTGGCAAAGGAATAGTGCGGATAAAGCGGCAGCAGGACCAATTCATCGTATGGCGCGCTCTCGAGGGTGACAATTGCTTCCTGGGTGTCGGGATGCCAATAACGCATCGCTACGATCGCGCGCGCTGTGACGTATGGCCGAAGTTCTACTTGCAGCGCTCCCGCCTGCTGCTCCGTCAATCGGCGAATCGGCGAGCCTCCGCCAATTTCCGCATAGTGCTGCCGCACAATTTTCGAACGTGTTGTGGAGATCAGCTTGGCCAGCGGCTTTCGCGCGAGAAACGCTCCAGGAAAGTTTATGATATCGGGATCGCAGAATAATCTGTAGAGGAACGGCTCGACCGCGGCCTGGCTATCCGGCCCGCCCAACTGAAACAAGACGACGGCAATTCTCTTCGCCCCATCCATGACCCGCTCCTTGCAAACTACTTTTCACGTAATTGCCGCTTCAATCCCTCGATGTCATCACGGAGGCGCGAAAGCCGTTGAGCGATAGACAGTTCATAAACGAAAAATACGGCCCAGACCACCATCCATGCGGCAAACAGATTTTCGAAATTCTTCATACTCTCTCCTTTTCAGGAATAGATGCGGGAGCAAGGTTACGGGTCTCAACTTCCAGCCGTAACTCGTCGAATTCGTGGCGGAGCCGTTCGAGCCGGTACCGGTCGAGCAAAACCATAATCATCACACCCATAACCGCAATAACGCAAAGAAGAAGGACTTTGCTCATGTTCGGGTCCAGGCCCGAACCGTTGCCGCCAAGAATTACAGGTTGCGGATGCTGCGTGCGCCACAGGCGGTTCGAAACGTAAACGAGCGGAACATCCAAGAAAGCGAAAATGCCGAAAATGGCCGAGAGAACCGCTTTCTTTTCAGGATCATCGAGCAATCCGCGCAAGAGCAAATACGAAATATAAAGAAGCCAGAGGATAAACGTAGTGGTCAACCGCGCGTCCCAGGTCCACCAGATTCCCCACACAGGCTTGGCCCACAGCGGCCCGGTAGCCAGCCCAATAGTGCAGCAGAGCACGCCGAGTTCCGCGGCGGACACGCCTAACCAGTCCCACTTGGCCTCGCGCGTCGCCAAATATGCGATATTCGCAACGAAAACAACGGAGAGCGCAGCGAACATCGCGATCCAGCTTGGGAGATGAAAGTAAAAGATGCGCTGGATGGCATGCATGGTTTTTTCGTCGGGTGCGATGAAAAGCGCTGCGTATCCCGCGAAGAAAATCAGCACGGCGACGATAATCGTAGAGGCGATTCGTCCCTTCATTGATTGCGTCTCGTTATTCCTCGATCAAATAATCGCACAGAAGCCAGGAAGCCGTCAGGAATACGATATCAAATCCGGCAAGCACCGCGACCCACGTGCGGTCTAGCTCGGGCTGGTCCAACAGCAACGAGGCCGTGGCCTCAACTGCGCCAATCAAGAGCGGCGTCAGGATAGGCAGCAAAAGAAGCGGAAGAAGCAACTCCCGCATTCGCGCTTGCGAAGAAATTGCGGAGAAAACAGTTCCCGTGACGGTCAGTCCTACCGTTCCCAAGGCCAGCACAAAGATCAGCCGGCCCGCCACGCCAGCGAGTGACACGTTATACAACATACCGAAAACGGGAACGAGTACGAGTTCCACGAGCGACATGAAAATAAAATTTGCCAGCATTTTGGCCGACAGAATCGCAAACGGCGATATGGGCGCCATCCGCAGCGCGTCCAGCGTGTCGTTGGCTTTCTCGCGCGCGAACGAAGGATTCAGCATCAGCGACCCGGCGAAGAGAAACGAAATCCACAGGAGGCCCGGACCGTAACGCCTCGACTCCGCAGCCGTAGGATCGAAAGCGAAACTGAAGAGCACCACTACGACCAGCGCGAAAACGATTGTCGCACTCAATAGCTCACGAGTGCGGAACTCCAAGCGAAGCTCCTTGGCCAGCAGGATCGCAGAGGCGCGCGCATTGTTCATTTAAGCGTCCGCTCGCAACGCCGCGAGCATCGGATGCGGATCGCCGCCCGACCCGCTGTCTTCCTTCACCAAGCCACCCTCCAACAGGACGGCTCGCGTCGCAAGATCGAGCGATTCGTTACGCGCGTGCGTGCTCATCAGCACAGTACAGCCGTCTCTTCGCAGCGCTTCGAGAGTTGTACTAAGCCAGACGAGACCTTGACGGTCAAGCCCCGCCGCGGGTTCGTCGAGCAGGAGAAGACGAGGTTGATGCAACAACGCGCGCGCGATGGCTAGTCGCTGACGCATGCCTCGCGAAAATGTTCGAACTAGGCTTGCGGCGCGCGACGCAAGTCCGCAGGACTGCAAGGAATTGGCGACGCGGACGGGAATATCGTCCAACGCGTAAAGTTGTGCGAACAAGGTTAGGTTTTCGAAAGCCGTAAGTTCGTCGTAAACCAAGGAGCTGTGCGCAACCCTTCCAATCAACTTCTTCGCTTCCACGGCGCTCGAACAGTCACCTGATCCTTGTCCCACGGTAAATCGCACTTTGCCGCGCGTCGGACACGCAAGTAGCCCGGCGATGCGAAGCAGAGTCGTCTTCCCCGCGCCGTTTGCACCCAATAACGCTATGAATTCGCCGGAAAGAATTTGGAGCGAGATGCCGCGCAATGCCATGAACGATCCAAATCGTTTTTCGACGTTATCGAAGGAAATGCCGAAGGGAGGAAAAGCAGCACGAGAAGTAACAGGAAGTACGGGCAAGGCGTTCCGCTTAGCCTCTCACCAAATCGCGCAGCACCTTTTCCATTTGCCGCCTCTCGCGTTCGTAATCCTCTTCGGTGATAGTTCCGGCCTGGCGGCGCAACTCCAAGCGGAAAAGGCTGTTCTTTAACTCGTCGAGGCTTCCGAGGACCTCGCGGCTGACCTCGGCTACCGTTTCAGCAGCCGTGGGCGTAGGCTGTGAGGCTGCCGGGAACGCTATCTTTGAAACCACAGCGGTGCTTGCGGATGCGTCACCATTGCTTGAGGCCATCACTTGGGGACGCCGGAACAGATAAACAAAGCCGAGCGTGAAAATCGATGCGAAGCCGCCTACGAGAATCCATTTCAAGCTATCGAGACGAGCCGGAACAGTAGATGTCGCGACGGTGGTTGCTTCCGCCCCGGAAGCTTCCAATCGGGAGTTCACAGACGCATTGGCCGAATTATCGGCAGGAGGCGGAGAGCTGTTCTCGCTGGCGCCTTGATTTGCGGGCGGCATCGGCGCCGTTCCGGAAACCTTGATGGCTAGCAGGGTGTCCGCGGCAACGCCTGCTCGCGTATAAACATTGAATCCCTGATCCTGTCCGGCAGGAGTGATTCCATCGCCGGCTATCTGCACCGTAGGCGGAGCGGCAATGATCATTCGGTCGGTCGCATAGGACGAAACATTTTTCAGCGTTATCTGATTGCCAGGGTACGGGACCTTGTACAAAATACGCACGCCGCTCTCTCCGGGACGAAATGCAAACGCGATGGCCAACTTATTCTTGCCTTTATCGATGGTGCCTTGCACCACGGGCATTCCGGCTGAGCCCCACGCAGACGCTTGACTGAAGTCCGCGCCATCCGGGATCGAAAAATCGAAGGAGCCGTCTGCTCGATAAAATGCCACGGGTGGCTGCGTCTTATTCTCGATGGAGTATTCTTCGCCCACCATGAGATCAGATCCGTTTGGCTGCACGATGACGGCGTGATTGGTGACCGTAAAGGCGCTCGGCTTGTCCGTGGGCTCAAAAACCTGCACGTCAGCCGTGGTTTTTCCCGGCGGAACGGGCTCGTGATAATTCACGCCTCCGTAAACGACTCGAATAAGCATCGGCGCACCGGCACCCAAGCCTGGATTGTCGAACGTGTACCGTCCCTTCGCATCGGTTTTCGTGTTCGCTACCGGCTGCATGCCGCCTTGCAGTTGAATCAGGATCACCTCGGCCCCAGCAGTCGGCTTGCCGGTTGTTCCGTTTGTCACCGTACCCGAGACCGAACCTGCCAGAGCGAGCGGCACAGTGCCGAAGAATACAAGGAAGCTCAAAAGAGAAAGGGCCCCCATGCCAGCGATTCGGAAATTCGAAGACCTGAGACTCATGAATGTTGTGCCTTTTCTTTCGCCGCTTGGCGAGTGGCTGGCGTGGGAGTGCCACCGGTCAATGTATCCATGTCGGACAGCACCCGGGCGGCTTCCACTTCGAGGAGCTGTTTCGTTTCATCGTAATCTGCTTCGGAAAATTTCCCGGCGCGGTATTCAAACCGCAAGTCGCGCAGGTTTTCGTAAATCGCGTCACGGCGCTCCATCAACTGGTCAAGTTTCGTACGGTGTGGCGCGGAATCCGAAGCCTCGGGCTGAACCATAAATATGAAAACGATCGTAGCTGCGGCAAGCAATGCGCAAGCGACTGCGATGTCCACGTTACTCATCGTAATCTTTTCCTGTTTCGCGCCGCGCGCGCGCCAGAAACTCGGCGGGAATTTCGGGCCCTGAAGCGGTCGCAAGCGTCGCCTTCTGCCGCCATCGGCGCACCACAACCCAGACAAGAATGATCGCTAGCAATGGCACCACGATGGGCGTAACCCAGGCTGCGATGTTGAAGCCCTTCGCCGGAGGAACGATGAGAACGGTAGGGCCGTATTCCTGCACGAACGCTTGAAGCGTTAAGTCATCAGATTCATTACGAGTGACGCGTTCGTTGATTTCACTCTGCATACCTTTCGCCATGTCGCACGGACCTGAGAAAGAGCCTCCTGTGTGATTACATGCCGTCGCAGAATCATTGCAGCCGCCGCACATGCATTTCACTCGCTTGCCAAGCTCTCGCCCTCGCTCGGTCTGCTGGGCGTACGCCGGAGAGGAAAGCAGCGCGCTCTGCAAGACAAATACCAGCGCTGCCGGGGCAAGAAGAAGCACCTTCACGCGCGCACGCAAGTGCCGATCTTTCGCTACACGACGCCTAATCATTAGCGTCGCCTCTTTGCGCAATCGCTCCCACAGGAGACACTCTCGCCGGCAAGCGATCTCCCCAAGCCTGTTCGGTCACGGGACGAAACACTAGAGCAGCTCGCCGATTCGACAGCAACGCCAGTCCGGTTCCAAGCACAACCACGATTCCTCCGAACCAAATCCACTTTACGAGAGGGTTCAAATACGCGTGGATTACCGGCTGTCCAGTTTCCGGGCTCCGGCCGGCATAAACGATATAAAGATCGCGCAGCGGCGAACTTTGAACCGCAACCATTGTCTCGGTCACCTGGCTCGCCAGAAAAAACCGTCGCTCCGGGTAGAGCATCATTTCCGATTTGCCGTTGCGGAAAACCTCCAGCGTGGCGCGCTCGGAATCGTAATTGCCGTTCTGCACGCGATCAAAATTCTGGCAAAGGATCGAATACGGCCCGATGTTCAACGTCTGCCCAATCGACATTTCCTTCTGAACGTCTTTGTTGAACGGCACGCCCGCGATGCCGATGAAGATCAGCACCATTCCGAAATGCACTACGTAACCACCGTAGCGGCGAGTATTGCGCATGGTCAACTCGCCGACGGCCGAGATCAGATTCGAACCGTCACGACCGGCTATCACTCGCGCTCCGCGGAAAAATTCCGAAAAAATCGTGAGCGTTACAAATACGCCGAGAATCAAACAAATAAGCGAGTAAATGTCGCGAAAACCGAACACCAGCGCAATGACTCCAGCTAGCACGCCTCCTGAAAGTGGCCAGGCAAAGTTTCGTTTCAGAGCATCGAAGGATGTCTTGCGCCATGCGAGCAGCGGCCCTACGCCCGTCAGGAGCAGAAGAAACAGCGCGATGGGGATATTCACTTTGTTGAAGAACGGTGGCCCCACGCTGATCTTATTTCCGACCACCCATTCCGAGAGTACGGGAAAGAGCGTTCCCCAGAGCACCGCGAAACATGCGGCGAGCAAAATCAAATTGTTAAACAGGAAGCTCGATTCGCGCGAGACCAACGAGTCGAGCTGATTGTCGCTGCGCAAATAATCACGATTCTTCCAGTAGGATGCACAACAGACGATGAAGACTAAAGCCAGAAATCCGACGAACCAGTTCCCTATCGACGACTGCGCAAAGGCGTGAACCGAGCTGACGATTCCAGAGCGCGTGAGCAGCGTTCCAAGAATGCAAAGCATGAAAGTGGTGAAAACCAACCAGATGTTCCACACCTTCATCATGCCGCGTTTTTCCTGCATCATCACGGAGTGCAAGAACGCGGTGCCGGTGATCCACGGCAAGAGCGACGCATTTTCGACAGGATCCCAGGCCCAGTAACCACCCCAACCTAGTACCGCGTAGGCCCAGTGCGCTCCGAGCAAAATTCCGATGCTTTGGAAACACCATGCGATCATGGTCCATCGCCGGGTAATGTGGATCCACTTTTCCCCTGGATATCTTCCGAGCAGCGCACCTAACGCGAAAGCGAACGGAACTGTGAATCCCGTGTAGCCGAGATAAAGCATCGGCGGATGAATCACCATTTCGGGATATTGCAGCAGCGGATTCAAACCGTGGCCGTCCGACAGCGCTGATACTCTCATCACACCGGACGGATCTGCACCGGCTAAAACCGCAAAAGGGCTAGCCACAAAATTATTCAAGGTTAAAAAAAAAGTTTGGACGCTTGCGAGCACCACGCCGACGTAAGGCATCAGCTCCGGATGTTTATTGCGGTTGATGAAGATGGCGAAAAAGGCATAGGTGGAGAGCAGCCAAGTCCACAGGAGCAGCGAGCCCTCTTGCCCGGCCCAGAGAGCGGCAAACTTGTAATAAAACGGCAGCGCTCGGTTGCTGTGCGCTGCGACGTAAGCCATCGAGAAATTATCGGTGAAGAAATAGTATTCAAGGCATGCCACCGCGAGCGTAACGAGAACAAACACCGCCATCCCGGCGTTGCGCGCGCTCTTTGTTAGGAGGGTTTTGCGGGTTACGATGCCTGCTATGCCTGCGCCCATGGCATAGACCGCGGCAAGAAACGCAAGCAGCAGAGAAAACGATCCTAAGATGTCCAACGAACTCCCCCGGCGAATATTTCCCTATTTAAGCCAGCAATCAGGATCCTGCAGGCCGTGCGTCAACACCGTTGGACGTCTGTCCCGGCTGCGGCGATCCGGATGTCTGGTTAGGGGCGGCTTCATATTTAGACGCGCACTTCGCTTGCACTTGCTCGGCTTCGAAGCGATTGTCCGGCATCATCTTGCCTTCAACCAGAGCTTGCGCACCGTCTTTAAACGTATCCGGCAGAGGATCGCGCCCGACGTAACTCACTCTCAGGTCCTTACCCTGTTCGGTGAGGACAAAATCAACGCTGCCGGGCACGTGAGCAATGGTTCCAATCTTCACATTGCCCGAGACGCGCATACGCTGGCGCAGCGATGTTCCTTGGAGCGTCGAAAGCTCAGTAATTGTATGGTAGTAGGTTTTACTTTGGGTGAAGCCGAGGTAGGCCAGAGATATTAGTGTGATTACGATGATTCCCGAGCCGACAAGGAATTTGGAGCGGACTTTCATTTGTCTTCTCTTGGCCTTCGAGCACGCAGTGCAAGCAAGCTATCACCGGAATTCTAGCACAGTGGCGCCGGACACTCGAAATGTCTTGGCGTAAATGAATGCGCGGTTCTGCGGTCTACCGGGCGGCGAGCAGGCCGTCTGCCTCTTTGCGAATTGTGTCCCATGCCCGTTCAAGGTTCGGCAATTCCGTTCGAGTTTGCGCCACGCAGAACCGAATCGTGTACTTGCCGTTCAGACGCGTGTGCGACAGATACATCTTGCCGCTGCGATTTAGACGCCGCAAGAGCTCTTCGTTCATCTCATCTCCTCCTTTCAGCCGAAAACAAATCAAATTTAGCGGCGCAGGAGCCATTAACTCAAAGCGTGAATCCTCACGCACCCAGGCTAGGAAGGTTTGCGCTAATTCCACATGGCGGCGAACGTGAAACTGCAACCCCTCGACGCCGTAGTGTTGTATGACGAACCACAGTTTCAGCGCCCGAAATCTCCGCCCCAGAGGTACCTGCCAATTGCGATATTCGAACACTGCATCCGAACAAGCCGCCTGGTTTCGCAAATACTCCGGTAGAACGTCCAGGCTGCGCGTGAGCGTTTCGCGATGGGTCACAAAAAAACAGCTGCAATCGAAATTCGTGAACATCCACTTGTGCGCATCGAAGCAGTAGCTGTCCGCAAATTCGAGCCCTTTCTGAATATGCCGAAACTCGGGACACAACGCCGCGGTACCCGCCATGGCCGCGTCCACGTGAAGCCACAGGTTGTGCTTCTTGCAAATCGGCCCAATCGCCTCCAGGGGATCGAATGCGAGAGAAGAAGTGGTTCCTGTCGTGGCGCACACGAAGAACGGCGCCTTGCCTGCATGTTTATCTTCCTCGATCGTTTTCTCGAGCATTTCCGGCCGCATAGCGAAGGCCGCGTCCACGTCAATCAAGCGTAAGTTGCGCCGGCCGATTCCCGCAACCTTCACATCCTTTTCGATCGAGGAGTGCGCCTGGGTGGACGTATATGCGACCAACTCCTCGCGGCAGCCGTCTTCGTTGCTGCGAAATCCAGTCGCACGCTCCCGCGCGGCCAGAATCGCGCAGAGCGAAGAACTCGAAGCCGAGTCTTGAATCACACCTCCTCCGTTTCCACTCGACAGAAATGTTTCGGGTAACCCAAGCATCTTCACCAGCCAATCCAGAACGAGCGTTTCTACTTCCGTACACGCCGGACTAGTAGCCCACAGCATGCCCTGCACGCCCAGTCCTGAAGAAAGCAAGTCCCCCAGCACCGATGGCTCCGAAGCATTCGCGGGAAAATATGCAAAGAAGTTTGGCGATTGCCAATGTGTAATTCCCGGCATGATCTTCGAATTCAGTTCCTGAATGATGTGATGGAAGTTGGTGCCCGACTGAGGAGGCTGCGCCGGCAGCGACGTGCGAATCTCACCGGGAAGTACTTGGGCGAGGACCGGATATCGCTCCACTTGCTCGTAATAATCCGCGAGCCAATCGATCAGTTGTTTCCCCGCATCCCGGAATTGCGGCGGGGTCATGTGAAAAGTCTTCTCCAAGGTACCTCCTTACACTGCGACCAATTGACGCGGAATTATAGCAGCCCAAGTTGGGCGGAAATGTTTAGGAAGAAGTGATCGTGGGGGCACCGATACTTCGATCCAGCTCGGCGACTTGAATCAGGATCGGGACGAAAGCGCTTCGGCCAGGCGATCACCCAGTGAAGTGCCGAATTCAGCCTGGCCTTGAGGATCTCCCAAGAATGGATCCACAAAGGGCTTTCCACCATTCAGAACCAGCCGCTCGCCCCAGCCGCTAAACTCGAACAGCGGAGTCAATTCCCCCATCGATGACGAAATCGGGAGAATATATTTTGGTTTGTATGAGGCGTTCACCCTTTTTACCATCACAGGCCCCAGACGGTTTAACGCGTCGCTCAATACTTCGGAAGAATCAATGGGGCACTCGACTGCGTAAGCCAGGAAAAATCCGCGATGCTGAAATTCAGTTAGAGCCGCTTGTTCGCTGACGCTGGCGCCTACTGCGATTCCCGCGGACTTCACAATCTCGTCAAAATACATTCGCGAGACCACCGAGCGCTCGTCCCTATTGCTGGCGGCGCGATAGAAATAGTCACCCTCGCCCATGGGTGGCGAAGCGTCGATTAGAAGTACCTGAATGTGGATTGGCCGGAAGCGCGTTGCAAGTTCAAGCCGCGCAATGCGCCTGCGGATGTGCGCGTCATCCACCTGCAATCCGCAGCCATCACAGAACGCCATGCATGCCTCCGTAGCTCAGCTTCCAACTAGGCAGAATGGCACGGTCGGAAAATTTGTGCAAATTCGGACGCCCTGAACCATTGAAAGATAAGAAGCGGTGGAAGAACCTGGCTGCTGACGCCTGAGGGTTGCGCACGCCCTAATGACTTTCCTCGTCTCGAGGAGCGGTTGGAACTGCAGGAACTTCGGGCAGGGCCTCGGAGCTCTGCGCCACTTTTCCCAGCTTTGTTCGCAGGCATCCGACGAGTTCCGGGGCCAGGTTCGAAATACTCATGCCTTCGGAAACCAGGAACTTACAGCTCAGGATGGGCCGCGCCTGATCCTCATCGGATAACTGACAATCTACTCTGCAGTATTGACAGTCCTGGTTCCAACAAAATCTTCCATATGGAATCGTCTCAGGGCTGATGAATTGGAAAGCGCGGAGCAGTGAATTTCGCTCAGGCACGAGAAAGGTCTTCCCCAAGATCGAGATTTCTACAAGCTTTTCGTACGGCCGAAAGACGTCCGACATTAGAGGTGTCCCCGCGTCTGCCACTATGGCTCTCTCTCCGTGCCAAGTTAATGTGACTGTCTAAGAAGCTAAGTCACCGGGGCGCGCTGGGCAACGGAAAGAGTTCGGTACGTGTTCAATGCTCTAATGGCAAATCTACGCTGGCCGTCAACATGGCAAGTCCGGGACCTGCTCCCGGAAATTGCGTATTCTTGTCACGAAGAACTTGTGCCGCGAGGAACGAAAATGGCGAGCGTAAAAGCGCCTAATGCGATGCCAAGTGGCCCGTTGATCAGAGCGAAAAAGCTTGCCACTAGCGCAAGTGTGCGTGCTGAACCCGTGCGTCCCAGCAGGGCCATTGCAGCAAGAAGCGAAACAATCCCCGCGATGATATTCAGCACGACCGCGAAGATCAGGAAAAAGTGGAACAGAGACATCAGCGCGAAGGGATTCGGAACGCGGGTGATTATCGCTCCCCACATCAAAGTTAGCGTGTTTTCGTACACGACGATAAAGGCGGCACCAGCAAATCGCAGAATAGCGTAGACCAACCAGAGCACGCCCAGCGTTCCAAATCTTACGTTAGAATCGTTCACAGTTTTCGTATTACCCCGTCGGTCCCTACAGGGTGAAGTCCTCCCAGTCCTTAGAGGATTAAGTCCCTCCCAAGGTTACAGCGCGCGACATTCGCACACTTCGGATAGATCGTGTCGGCAAAGCTCATGCGAAAAACTGCCCCATCTGGCGGAATTTTTGGTATCGCTGCTCGATAAGCGCCTGCGGAGAGAGTTGGGAGAGTTCATCGAGCGAACGCGCCAGCACTGGCTCAAGCAACTTGGCAGTGGCCGCATGGTCGTTATGCGCGCCGCCGTCCGGCTCTGGGACGATCTCGTCGATCAATTTCATCTCGAGCAGGTCCGGCGCTGTGATTTTCAACGCCTCGGCGGCCACTTCCGCCTTGCTGGGATCGCGCCACATGATGGACGCGCAACCCTCCGGAGAAATTACCGAATAAACGGAATTCTCCAGCATGTATACGCGGTCACCGATAGCGATTGCCAGTGCACCACCTGAGCCGCCTTCGCCAGTGATGGTGACCACAATGGGAACGGGCAAACGCGACATCTCACGTAGGTTGAATGCGATGGCTTCAGCTTGTCCGCGCTCCTCTGCGTCGACGCCGGGGTAGGCGCCTTGCGTGTCGACAAAAATAAAAATCGGCCTGCGGAATTTTGCCGCGAGTTTCATCGCACGCAAAGCCTTGCGATAGCCTTCCGGCTTGGCCTGGCCAAAGTTGCGGGCGAGCCTCTGCTTAGTGTCACGACCCTTCTGGTTCCCGACGATCATTACAGGCATTCCGTGGAACGTAGCCATCCCAGTGATCAGCGCCGGGTCATCGGAGAAATTGCGGTCGCCGTGAATCTCGCTGAAATTCTCAAAGAGCAATCGTATGAAATCATCGGTGTAAGGACGTTGGGGGTGCCGCGCGAGCTGCAATCGCTGCCAAGCGTCCAGATGGGTATAAAAATCGCGTTTTAATTCATCTACCTCCCGGCGAATACGTTCAATTTCCACCTTAGTTTCTCCGGTGGGAGCGGAGAGCCTCGTCAAATCCGCCACATCGCGTTCCAGGGCGTCAATTTCGCGCTGGCGCTGTCGATCGATTTCCTTCTTGACCGAAACCACCGCAGGCCTGGCCGTTTCGGGTGTCTCGATTTGGCTTGGCGCCTCAGACTTCTGGGTTTTGGCTTCCTGCTTGCGCAACTTGGCAAGCTCGCGCCGCCGCCGGAGCCGTTCGCGAATTTCCTGGCGTTTGCTCATTGAACTACCGCAACAGAATCGTCGCCGCAGATTTCTCGCACGCGGTCCAACAACTCTCGATCCGCCATTACCGCGCTTCCCGCTTCCAGCGTCGCTTCCGAGCCGTCCGGTTTCACCAGATCAAACGCTACGCGGCAGCGGCCGGGCCTCTTTGTAAATAATTCCTGCAAGCGCTCCAGAGCAGAGGCGTCCACCGAGCCCAGATCGACTCGCACACGCAACAAGCTCGGCGCGCGATCCGTGACTTGGTCGAGCAGACGCGCGTCTGAAACAATCAGGCGCGTTCCCACATCCTCAACCGCGACACGCCCTTTGGCGAGCAAAGGTGTATTCGTCTTCAAAATTGCTTCGAGCTTCTGAAAGGCTTCCGGAAAAACAAGCGCCTCTATTACTCCCGTCCGATCTTGCAGCGTCAAGATTGTCCAGCGCGCGCCTCGTCTCGAACGCATCGGACGCGATTGCACGATAATTCCCGCGACGACAATATCTTCCCCGTTTCGACGGGATTCCATGGTCGAGAGTTCGACCGCGTTCAAGTCTTTCAGGCGACCCGCGTATTTATCCATCGGGTGCCCCGAGATGTAAAACCCCAGCGTCGCATACTCGCCGGCTAATAGTTGTTCCTCCGTCCAATCATCGGCTTCCGGCAGCGAACTCTCATGCCACGTTTCCGCCTGAGAGTGACCGGAGCTCGATCCCGAGAGAAATAGTCCTCCTTGGCCCACGGCTTTTGCCTGTGATTTTTTCTGACCGCGCATGATTGCCTGGTCGATCGCAGCAAATAAGCGCCCTCGTGAAGCTCCCAGGCAATCCAGCGCGCCGGCCTTCACCAGGCTCTCGAGGACACGCTTGTTCAGACATCTCGGCTCGATGGATTCGCAAAAACTGAAAAGGTCGCGAAACTTCACGCCGTCTGCCCTCGCATCGCAAATAGCTTTGGCCGTGTTCTCGCCAACGTTCTTGATCGCCGCTAGCCCAAATCGGATATCGTCACCAACTGGCGTGAAGTACAGCCCGCTCTCTTGCACGCACGGCGGCAAAACCCGAATCCCCAGACCGCGAGCCTCATTGATATACTTCACCACTTTTTCCGTGTTCCCCGCTTCGGAGCTCAGCATAGCGGCCATGAACTCCACGGGGTAGTGAACTTTCAAATATGCCGTCTGGTAAGCCAGCAAGGCATAGGCGCAGGCGTGAGCTTTAGGAAAACCGTAGAGCGCGAATTCCTCCATCAAGTCGAACAATTTCTCTGCTTTTTTTGGCGCAACCTTGCGCACGGCGCAACCGGTAAGAAATTTATCGCGCTGCGCCGCCATTACTTCTACTTTTTTCTTGCCCATCGCGCTGCGCAGGATGTCCGCTTCTCCGAGCGTGAACCCGGCGATGCGGTTGGCAATCTTCATGACCTGCTCTTGAAAAACGATCACGCCCCACGTTTCAGAAAGAATCTCCTCGAGTTCAGGCAGGTCGTAGGTAACTTTCTTCTTGCCGTGTTTGCGGGAGATGAATTCGTCGATCATCCCGCCCTGAATTGGGCCAGGGCGATACAAAGCGTTCAGCGCGGTGAGATCTTCGATGCGGGTCGGCTGATAACGCTTGAGAATGTCGCGCATGCCGTGCGATTCAAACTGAAAGATACCGCTGGTGTCGCCGCGCGCGAAGAGAGCGTACGTTTGCTCGTCGTCAAGCGGGAGAACCGTCAGATCGAAGTCCAGGCCGCGATTTTTCTTGATCATCTTTACGGCGTCGTCGAGCACGGTGAGCGTGGTCAAGCCCAGAAAATCCATTTTCAGGAGCCCGATACGGCCGAGCGCGTTCATGTCGTACTGCGTCGTGATTTCATCCTTGCTCGACTTGTATAACGGAACGATTTCGGTAAGGGGCTGTGGCGAGATAACTACTCCGGCCGCGTGCGTCGAAGCATGTCTCGCCAAACCCTCCAATCGCAGCGCCACTTCGATCAGTTCTTTCACTTTCTCGTCTTTTCGCGCGGCGTCGAGCTGCGGAGATTGCTTCAGCGCCTCTTCCAGCGAAATATTTAGAGTCAGCGGAACGAGCTTCGCAAGTTTGTCCACATCGCCATACGGCATATCCAGCGCTCGGCCCGCATCTTTCAACACCGCTTTAGCCGCCATGGTTCCGAACGTAATAATTTGCGCGACGTTTTTCTCGCCATACTTTTGCCGGACGTATTCGATCACTTCGCCGCGCCGCCGCATGCAAAAATCAATATCGATGTCGGGTAACGAAATCCGCTCGGGATTCAGGAACCGCTCGAACAGAAGATCGTATTGCAATGGGTCCACGTCGGTGATGTGCAGCGAGTAGCTCACCAGGCTCCCCGCCGCCGATCCGCGTCCCGGACCGACAGGAACGCCCTGCGCTTTCGCATAATGAATAAAATCCCAGACGATCAGGAAGTACCCCGCGAAGCGCATCTTCTTGATCATCTCGATCTCGTCGGTTAGCCGCTGCTCGTACTCCGCGAGCGAATGGCGTAGGCGATTCTCCCGGACGAGACGCTCAATTTGTGGTCCGCGCGATTGAAAGCCCTCTCGAACCGTCTTCTCAAAATATGAATCGGCGGTATGGCCTTCGGGAACCTTGAAATCCGGGAAAGGATTGCTCACGCGCTGAATCTTGACGTTGCAGCGATCCGCGATCGCAACCGTGCGAGAGACGGCGTCCGGCAGTTCACGGAACACCTGCGCCATTTCCTCCGCAGTCTTGAAATAAAACTGATCGGTAGCGAATTTCATTCGCTGGCCGTCGCTCATCGTCTTCCCAGTCTGGATGCACATCAGTACTTCCTGTGCATGAGAATCCGATTGAGTGAGGTAATGGCAATCATTCGTGGCGACCAGCGGGATGCCGCTCGCTTTAGAGAGTTTCACCAGGTCGCGGTTTACGCGTACGTCCATTTCCAACCCCTGGTCCTGCACTTCGAGGAAAAAATTTCCCTTGCCGAATATGTCTTGCAAGCGATACGCGCTCGTCTTCGCTTGCTCATACTTGTCGGCCAGCAGAGCATCGGCCACCTCGCCGCGAAGGCATGCGGAAAGCGCGATCAGCCCTTTGCTGTGTTTCGCCAGGAGCTCGTGATCCACACGGGGCTTGTAATAAAAACCGTCGAGATAGCCGATAGAAACCAACTGCATCAGATTGCGATAACCCTCGTCGGTTTCACAGAGCAGAACGAGGTGATTGGAGCGCTCTGCTTCCGTGCCGCGACTCTTATGATTGTCCGGCGCCACGTACATCTCGCAGCCGATGATTGGCTTTACTCCATGAGTGGTGGCCTGATGATAGAAATTTGCCGCCGCGAAAAGATTCCCGTGATCCGTCACCGCTACCGCGGGCATTCCACGACGCGCAGCTTCAGCTGTCAGTTCACCAATTTCGCAAGCGCCGTCGAGAAGGGAGTAATCCGTGTGTAAATGAAGATGAACAAAGTTCGAAGAATTCATGCGTAGACTATTCTAAACCACTTCGCAAGCTCGTGTAGCGTCAATCGCAACGCGAGCAGGTTCCTTTTGCCATATGCAAATTTTATATCCAAGTAAGTTCGACTCCGCGGTGGGCCCCATCTTACTGTTAATCGAAGCCAGCCAAATCGCTCAGCGTTAAAAATCAGCGGCGCCCTGACTTTCTCGCGCCATGCGCTTTCGCCTTGGCGCGGCGGCCCGATTTACGTTCCTTACCGGATCGGGACGCCTTCGTTTTATCAGCAGCCTCAGCATGTTTGGCCTCCGCTCTGGCACCGATCGCCGCGGCGGCCGACTGCGGTTGTTTGGGAGCGGACTGCGCGCCCTTGGGAGCGACAGGCGCGGACCCTGCTCCACCGGTACTCTGCTTGGGCTTATCTTGCTGTTTGGCGTCCGTCGACCCAGTTTTTCCTTCGCTCTTGTCTCCCTTGCGCTTCTTTTCGGGCTTCTCGATTTTCTTGGGCTCGTCCTTGATGCCGGCAAGATTGCGAAGAATTTTCGTCCGATCCTCAGGCAGCTTCCCCTTTCCGCGCAACTGCATTTCAAACAGTTGCTCGATAACCTTATCGAACTTCGGTCCACGCGCAATTCCCAAGGCATCCAGTTCCGCGAGAGGCAGAGATTGACGCAGTGGACGCCATTTCTGGATGTAGTTGCGAAATTTCGAGATCACGCGCGGATTGGGCATTTCGACTTCAATGAATACCAGCATTTCAGCTGGAAGCGACGCGATGTAGAAATAAGCGTCCTTCGGCGCGTTCGTTTTTCGCCCTTTGAGGATCTTCAAGACTTTCTGCGCCTCAGGCACCAGATCCGCCACCGCCTCTATCTCACTCGATCGAAATTGCATGCTTCGCATCGCCGCCGCTGCCTCACGCGGCTTCAATCGTCCAAGGGTGTAAAAAGTCACAGGATATTGCAAACGCGGCCGCAACCCCGCGGAGTATAGATTCGATCGCACCTTTGCCATTTTGTTGAGGCTGTCGTAATCCGGCTTGCGCTTCTGAAGGTTCGGATGGATGAGCGCGAGCATGCCGTGCGTCTCCCACTGTTTGAGGGTCGCAACCGGATTATCTTCGCGCGCCAGCGCCCGCATCTCATGTCCCACGTCGACCGCTTCAATATTTTTGTTCATGCCGCGTTCCATCGCGAGATCGAACCATTCCTGCGTACGTGGTTCCATCTTGAATCCCATTCGCGCGCAATAGCGAAGAATCCGCATCAGCCGGATAGGCTGGTTTGTAAACGCATGAATCGACAACGAGCGGATTTCCTGCTTCTCCAGATCCGCGAGCCCGTTCATGGGATCGAGCAGCAAGCCTCGCGACTGCGTGTTCAACGAGATTGCAATCGCATTGACTCCGAAATCTCGGCGGCGAAGATCCTCCATTACACTGGAAAAACGATATTCCGGCTTAGCGCCGGGCCGCTCATAGACATCCTCGCGCGCCCCCGAAATCGAACCGTCCACATCTCCAGCGAAAATCATCTCGTAGTGCCGTAGCTTTTCGCTGTCCCACACCACACGCGCTCCGCCCTTCTCTAACTCCTTAACCATCCGGACAGGGTTTCCCTCCAGCGTGAAATCCAGATCGCGGATGGGCATGCCGGAAATCAGATCGCGCACGGCCCCGCCGGTGAGGTACACATTCACATCTTGTGTGCGCGAAAGCTCCTGCACGCGCTCCAGTACGGCCCGCTGCTCGGGCGACAACCGGCTCTCCAACAAATACATATAATCGGGCATGTGCTTCTGCGCCTCCTCGAATTTTTGCTCGTTCAGGCGCGCGGGTGGTGCGCCTTATAGACCTGCTTCAATCGTTCTTCGACTACGTGCGTATAAATCTGTGTAGTGGAAATGTCGGAATGGCCCAGCATTATTTGTACGGAGCGCAGATCGGCCCCGCGATCAAGCAAGTGGGTGGCAAAACTGTGCCGTAGCATGTGGGGCTTCAGCGCTTTTCGCAGCCCGGCTTTGCGTCCGTAAAATCCTAGAGTCTTCCAGAAACCAATGCGGTCCAGCTGGTTGCCTCGGCGGTTAAGAAAAAGATATTTTGAGATGTGTCCGCCCAGAATTTCCGGCCGGGCCTTCTGAATGTACAGCTGGACCACAGTCAGTGCCCGCTTTCCTACCGGAACTAACCGTTCCTTATTTCCTTTGCCGATACATCGCAACGAGCCTGCCTCGACATGCAGGTCGTCAACCGCCAAGTTGCACAGTTCTGAAACGCGCAGACCGGCGGAATAGAGCAATTCAATCATCGCTTTGTCACGCAATCCGAGCGTGGAAGAAGCGTCCGGCTGGGAAAGGAGACGGTCCACTTCCTCGATGCTTAGGAACTCAGGTAAGCTTTGCCGGAATTTTGGCGATTCCACTGTAACCACGGGATCTTCCGGGATGAGTTCTTCGGTCAAGAGAAACCTAAAAAGCTGGCGTAGCGAAACAAGATGCCGGGCTACCGAACGAGCGTCGAGTTTGCGTAGATACAGAGTTCCGAGAAAGTCAACTATGTCGCCGCGCTTCACTTGCGCTGGCTTCTTAAGCCCTCGCTCAATCGCGAACTCCGAAAATTTCTCCAGGTCACGCCGGTAAGCGTCGATTGTGTTCTGAGAAAGAGCCTTCTCGACGCGCAGGTAACTCAAAAATGAATGAATCGCGGTTTCCAATGCTCTCCCCCCAGCTTCCCTGGCGTCCACTCCAGACCGCTTCAGGCTTCAATTCCCGCGGTCGAAGCCGTCTCCGGCTGCGCCCGGCGCAACATCAAAAAAAGTTCGGGCAATTCTTCGCACCGTAGAACCCATGCCAAGCCGAAGTAAATTCCGACGGAACCCAGGATCATGGCCGCCAGTAATCCGGCCTGCGAAAGAACGCGCCCGACGTTCGCGAAGTCCGAATATCGAAGTGCCGCAAAACACGTAGCAGCCATTGCCGCAGCGCAAATCGCCATTTTCACGATCGAGTTGGCGATCCCGCGGGCTCCCAAGGCGCCGTACCTGCCGCGAAAAATGAAAAAGAGCAGCGCAAAGTTGAAATATGCCGCCAGCGAGCTGGCCAGCGCCGGACTCGCATTCCACAAGTAACCCGAGAAGGCGAACAATAGAACAACGTTCAGCACGATGTGCAATCCCAAAGAATAAATTCCGACGCGCGTGGGGGTCATGGTGTCGTGCGTCGAATAGTACATTGGTGTAATCAGTTTGATCGCCGCGAACGCCGGCAGCCCGAGAGAATAATAAAGCAGCGCGTGCGCCGTCAGCGCAGTCGACTCGGACTTGAACTGGCCGTGCTGAAACAACACTTTCGTAATCGGAGCGCGCAGCAAGATCAGTCCCACTGCCGCCGGGATGGTAATGAACGAAACCACGCGCACAGCAAACTCGAATGTGCGCTTCATCTCCTCGTATTTTCCGTCAGCTGCCTGATGCGACATGGTCGGCAGAATCGCCGTGGACAAGGCGATCGCGTACCCGCCCAACACCAACTCCATCACGCGGTCGGCAATGTACAGCGACGTAATACTGCCGGTCGGCATTCGCGGCGACGTCGCAAATATCGTGTCTACGAAAAAGTTGATCTGAAACACTCCCATGCCGAAGAAAACCGGAGCCATCAGCTTTCCGACTTTGCGCACACCCGGATCCCGGAACGAAATATCCGCGCGGAAACGCATCCCCCGCTTCAATAAAGCCGGGATCTGCATTGCCAGCTGCAGCGCTGAACCCGCCAATATTCCGATTGCCAGGGCTAGCGCCGGTGTGCGATAGGCCAGCGGCGCGACTCGTAGAATCGGCTTGTACACAATCCCAAGCGAAAAACCAATAAACACCAAATTGAATAGAATCGAAGTCGAGGCCGGCAGCGCAAATACATGAAAGCTGTTTAGAATTGCCGCCGCTAGCGCTGCCAGCCCTAGAAAAAAAACGCACGGAAAAATGATCCGGTTCAGAAAAATCGCCAGGTCCCAATGCACCGTGCTGAATCCCAGCAGGGTGAATATCCGAATAACCTGTTTCGAAAATATGGACCCGAGAACGGCAATTACCGCCAGGATTACCGCCATGTCCCAGAACACCTTCTGCGCAAACCCCCATGCCTCACTCCTCGACTTGCCGCGCAGATAGCCGGTAAATACCGGGATGAATGACGCCCCCAGAGCCCCCTCTCCGGTCATCCTGCGTATCATATTGGGAATGCGGAAAGCGAGGATGAAAGCATCAGCAGCAGGGGACGTCCCGAGGAGGAGCGCCACCCTCTGATCCCGTAAGTATCCGCAAATACGGCTGATAACGGTGACCAGGGCTATTACGGAGGCAGACTTTAGAATCTGTCCTTTGACGGTCAATCTGCGGCTGCTCCGATGCTAACCCTTTAAGCACCAACAACTTGACAAAAGGTCGCGTAAGGATAACATAACATTCGAGGAGATACAATAAAATGCCCCAAAAGTCCGAGCTTCGCGGTAAATTCTCCAAATCGTGGCGATAGTCCCTCATACCTGTTAGCCTTTGCCTCGATGAACCGAGAGACGACCAAAGCATGCCGCGATTAAAGAGCCGGGCCGCTTCCTCAACCCACAAGAAGGTGGTCGTGCTTCTCCTCGACCAAACGCTAGTGATGGGATACCTGAATGCAGCCGGCCTAGGACGAGCCGAGACCATCGACTTGTTGACCCCAGATGGCGAGCATCGATCGATCGAATTGAATCAGGTCAAGTCGATCCACTTCGTTCGGGAGTTCGTCGACACGTTTTCTCCAGAACGCAAAATCTTTTTGAGCCGCCCGAAGCTTGATGGACTCTGGGTGCGCCTCCGTTTTCGTGATGAGGATGTAATGGAAGGAATCGTGGCAAACGACCTCTTGGACCTTCTCGATATGGGGGTTCAGCTGACGCCACCGGATCTACATGGCAATACATTGCGCCTGTTTATTCCACGCTCCGCCCTGGCAGAGGTCAAAGTTCTGGGAGTGGTAGGCGTTGCTCGACGAGGCGCACCAGTCACGCGACCCGAAGCTGCAATATCACAATCCAAGCTCTTCTCCGAATAGCGCACCGCGTCGCAAATCATCCCTTATCGTCTGCCTTTGGTCTTGTTATACATTGATCGTGCGACACGATGACGAGAGGAGAATCTTTCATGAAACTTGACGAGATCGCGAGAATCCTAGGTTGCCAGCTCGACGGCGATCCCGATGTCGAAATCACCGGGGTTGCGGGAATCGAAGAAGCGAAACCTGGCGAGCTGACGTTTCTCTCCAACCGTAAGTATCGTCCCTTGTTGTCAACGACGAAAGCTTCAGCGATTATCGTGGCGAAAGACGCCGGCGCGATACGCATTGACGCGCTCCGTTCAGCAAATCCCCATCTCGACTTCGCCCGAGCCATCGAGCTGTTTCACGCGGCCCCAACGTACGCGCCGGGGATTCACCCGACTGCGATCGTCGCGACCTCCGCAAAAATTGGGGCTAACGCGCACATTGGTCCTTACTGTTTTGTGGACGCGGAAGCCGAAATAGGTTCGCGAGCTGTCCTGCACAGCTTCGTCGCCATTTATCGCGACGCGAAGATCGGTGATGATTTCTTCGCTCACTCACATGTTTGCGTCCGGGAAGGCTCGCGTATCGGCAACCGCGTCCTCTTGCAAAATGGCGTGGTGATCGGAAGCGACGGTTACGGATTTGCGCGCCAGTCGAACGGAACGTGGTACAAGATCCGCCAATCTGGGACAACGGTAATCGAAGACGATGTGGAGATCCAAGCGCACAGTGCCGTCGATCGCGCCACAATCGGCGAGACTCGAATTGGACGCGGGACGAAGGTCGATAACCTGGTGCAGGTCGGGCACGCCTCAAAAGTAGGCGAACACACCATGCTCTGCGGCCAAGTCGGCTTGGCCGGTACCACGCGAGTGGGAAATCACTGCATTCTTGCGGGTCAGGTTGGTGCCGCGGGACATCTCTCTATCGGCGACGGAACAACGCTGACGGCCCAAACAGGCGTACCTAACGACGTTCCGGCAGGCGTCGTTTATTCCGGTTACCCTGCAATGGACAGCCTGGCATGGCGAAAGTCTGTGGCAGTGTTCAACCGGCTGCCCGAGCTTCAGAAGGAATTGCGAGAGCTTCAAAAGGCTGTTTCAAAGTTAACGTCGAGGCAAGAAACAGCGTAACGCCGCGGTTTCTATCTGCTCGCATCGTCGCCGGTCAATCATCACTGCTGCCGGATCCGACTGGCTTTTGACCTTCAGGCAATCCCCCCGCCACCAATTCTTCGACTCGCGCCATCAAATCCGCCCGCTGCTCCTCCGTGTAAGGCGAAACATCGACCGCCGGTCCAAAGTGTATGCTGACTTCTCCGGGACGCACGCTCCATTCTCCCTTGCGCAACAAATCCTGCGCCCCCACGATCGACACCGGCACAACTGGAACTCCCGCACGAATCGCTATCAGAAATGTGCCTTTCTTGAACGGCAATAGACGCCCGTCATGGCTCCGGGTGCCTTCCGGATAAACCGCGAAAGACAATCCTTCTCTTAAATATTTAACAGCCGTATCCACGCTTCCGGCGGCCGCTTCCCTGTTCTCCCGATCCACCGGAACAAGCTTGGCCATCCGCATTGCCGTTCCCAGAATTGGGATCCGAAACACTTCTTTTTTCACCAGGATCGCCACGCGCCGCGGTATAGCCGGAACGAATGCCAATGGGTCCATGTTTGAAACATGGTTCGCGGCGAAAATACATACGCCCGGCGGAATATTGCCGACGCCCTCTACGCGCACGCGAACACCTGCGATTCGCACGGCCGCACGCACAACCTTCATGGCCACGCCATACATGAAGTCCGCGCTTCCGGTCGCAAGACTCCAAAGAATCAGCCACGGCAAAACCAGGAATATTCCGAACGCGAGGTAAACGACGGCGAGGATTGTGCGAATCATGGAACGTACACTTAATCAGCGGTGCCGCGCAGCCAGCCCTCTCTGATTTTTTTCTGCCTTTCGGTGGCGTGCGAGATTTCGGAAATCGAATAATTTTTCATGTCCTTGGACCCTAGCGCAAACGAGATGTCGATTTCCTTGCCATTCCTTTGTACCCGCAGGTTAAGAGTCTCACCGGGTGAATGTTGGCGCACCCATACCGGAAGATACACGGGCATGTTTTCGCCGTTTACTTGCAACAGCACATCGCCCGGGAGGAGCCCTGCAGTTTCTGCCGAACTTCCTGGAGCCACTTGGGACACCGCCACAACAGACCCGGGGGTGCGTCCGATCCAGAAACCGAGGTCAGGCGTTTTGTGCAATTCCACCTTCATTTCCAGCCCCGCGGCGTTTAAGAATTTGTCGTACGGTATCTCGTCTGTGCCGGCGATGTAACGCTGAAAGAAATCCGCGAGACTCGTTCCGGCTACTTCCTCGGCGGCCGCGCGCACGCCGTTGCTATCATCATAGAATTTCCCTTTGTTCGCGTATTCGTCGTTCATGCGTCTCATAACATCGTCAAGCGATTTGCGATTGTCCGTGGCGTCTCGAATCGCAAGGTCAAGCATTTCTCCGACGATTTGGCCTTTGTTGTAGTACGAAATACTGCGGTCGGGCTGGCGATACTCGTCGTACTTTTCGAGCCACGCGTCCAGGCTGGATTCCTCCGCGCTCTGCCACTGGCGTGCTGGGCGCGAGTCGAGGTCACTGATCTGCGCTGCCAAATCCGTATAGAATTTCTCTTTCGGCCAAAGCCCGCTGCGTTCAAGAGTGTAGGCCGCATAGGCGCTTGTTACGCCCTCGGCGAACCACAACGCTCGCGTGTACTGCTCCTTCGTGAAATCCACCGGCTCCAGCGTCTGTGGACGTATCCGCTTCACGTTCCACGCATGAAAGAATTCATGCGCCGCTATCGCGCTCGCGCCTTCCACCGAACCGGATCCTATCGCTGTGCAGTTCGCGTGCTCCATTCCACCGCCGCCAGCATCCGGATACGGGCCGATATGAAAAAAGAACGTATATTCATGAAACGGAGGCCCACCCATCAACTTCATCTCGTATGAAGTGATATGGCGCAGGGCATCTTCCAGCCGATCGCGCCTCCAGCTTTTCGCATCCACAACCACTCGGAACCGCGCTCCGCCTTCGTCAAAGTCGAATTCCTCGAACTTTCCGATTTCAACCGGCGCGTCCACGAGCGTGTCATAGCTTGCCGCCAAAAACGAATTCGGCGTACTTCCGGCCGGCAATTCTGCCGCCGCGCGCCAGCCCGTCGGGACGTCCTCAAACTCAACGCTCGTGTCCTCGCCGCGTCGGTCCGGGATGTACATGAGGACTTCGGCAAAATTGATGAAAGCGTGCTTCGCATTCAATTGCGAATTGAACGGTCCTGAATCATCCCACACAATGGAATATCGGACCGTCCAGGACGAAAGGCTGCCATAACTCGAACCTGAAGCTGCACGAATCTCCCACGACTGTTTGTCCACGTTTCGAACTGGCAATTTCTCGCCCGCCGCTCCAGATTCAGACGAAGAACTAGCTTCCACGTCGCGGATCCGATAAGCGAAATCGCGTATTTGATAAAGCGCGTTCCAAGCAGGAATTGCCATAGTCATGCCGCTCGCAGGATGCGGAATAGCCATCGTCACTTGGAAAGAATGCTGCTCCGGATTCTTCAGCGAGATCTTGTAGTGAATCGTCGCCACGGCGGG
>Ga0209330_1000167_pt1 | contig 32392 bp, 31 predicted proteins | sample JacPinW_OM2H0_O3_FD_187969 | JGI IMG/M metagenome (GOLD analysis project Ga0209330, IMG submission 187969) | Forest soil microbial communities from Algoma, Ontario, Canada - Jack Pine, Ontario site 1_JW_OM2H0_O3 (SPAdes) (version 2) | ecosystem: Environmental > Terrestrial > Soil > Boreal... | reverse complement strand
CCGTGAAGCTGATGGCCGGCGGAATGACTGGCTGGATCGATGAGGGATTTGAACTAGAGCGGCTCTGATACTTTCTCGGGGATCATGTCTGAGTACAAACTCCACAGCTTGAGCACATGCGGGCTGATGCTGTTCAGCGATTTCAACCGGGCGAAAGCTTGTTTCGCACCCGCCGTATCCTTTTCCGCCGCCAAGGAGCGTCCGAGCGATATATAAGCTTCGTCCGGCTGCGACAAATGCCCCTTGGAGATTCCTCGACTCAGAGCGGTCACGGCGCCCTCGTAATCGCCCGCGCCAAAGTAGAGCTGGCCGAGTTTCGTATCCAGTTGTCCGGCCGGATTCTTGCTTGCCTCGGCATCAAGCGCCGGCAACCCCTTCATGTCGGCATCGACGCGCGTCTCCAAGGCGTTCAAGAGGCGCGCGGTGCGTTCCTTATGCTCATCTTTCAGCACACCGGAACTCATCGCCTTTTCCAGAACAGCTTGCGCTTCGCCCGGTAGGCCTGCGTCGCCGAGCAATTGCGCCATCTCGATGTAATCGGTGTCGGCATTCATGGAATGCGTATCAAACATGACGCGGTAAATCATCAAGGTGTTGTGCTCATCGCGCTCGTCCTGGCGCTCCAGGCGAAGCAAATTATTCCAGTAGGAGGTTTTGTTGGTGAGTCGGATCAAGTCATAGAGCGCGGCCTTCATGCCGCTGGTGTCGTTGACGTTGCTGGCGCATTGCAATTTGAGTTGATACAGCACTTCCTTGGGTGGTTCTCCGGCGTCCTTGAAAGCGGCGATGGCCTTGTCGCCCCAGATGCCGGAATTCGTGCAGTCCTTTTGCTGGTAGTACAGCTGACTTATGATCAGCAGGTCGTTCTCACCGGCCGCACCCGCGGCGGTGGCCCGCACGCCGTATTCAATTGCCTTGACTTCCTGCTTGTTGACCGCGGCCAGTTGAAACAGCAGCCGAAACACCTTTGCCAATTCCTCTGTCTTGTAAGCGCCGGTTGCAAGCGCCGCCTCGTAAGCGGTTTGGGCCGCTTTGAAATTGTTTAGCCGAACATAGGCGATGCCTGTCCACTCCTCGATGGTTTTCAAGTCATAAGCGGTCAATGGAGATTTCGTCGACGCTGCCTGCAAATCTTTGATCGCTTCGGACCATTGATTGTCGCGCATGGCTTGCTGCGCCGCTCTGATGTCACCAGCCAATATACGGCTGATCATGGGTTTACCTGACCAGATTCTCTGCGAGTCAATTAAAGCGACCGTCGGTTTGTTCTTCGAGTTGGGCAGACCAGTCAAGGCGCGCGAGCCAACCGCAGGACCCGAATCAGCGTGGGCCTCGCTTTCGTGCGCGCGATACAACCCGACCAATCTGTAGCTTACGGAAACCATCGAGACGGAGAGCCCAATGGCGATCAGCCCCCAAACCCAAAAGCTCATGGCCTTCAGCAGGTGATTCATCTTGTACGACCTCACGAGGCTGCTGCCAGTATATGCCTCCGTCCGAGGACGGCGAATCAGCGATTCCAAGGCCGCAGCACCCGCCGAACCGGGTCGGTGACCGTCGCCAAGACGGCCGGGTCCAGCAGCCTGCGCCGACGCAGATGGCGTATCGCGGCCTGAACGGTCGATTTGGACAGGCCGGTCTTGGTGGCGATGGTCTGAAGGCTGACCGACAGGGTGTCCCGTTTGCCCCTTGCTGCATGGCGCAAAAAATACAGGTACACGATGAAGGTGGCCGGCCGACGATCGTGTCCCACCAGATCCGGCATGAGGACATCGACCACGTAATTGTCCAAATTGAAGTGCTGCATCGTTAATTACTATACCGATTATCGCTATTGCAGGCCCGCCAAATATCCGATAATCGAGCGGTGTGTCCAAGTACCGCTTAAGGGAGCAGCGCCATGATTACGCAGGTCAAATTCGTCGGCATACCGACCACCGATCAGGATCGTGCACTCAAGTTCTATACCGAGAAACTCGGATTCGAAGTGTCGACCGATCAGGTTTTCAGTGAGAAGCAGCGTTGGATCGAACTACGCATCGCCAATTCGGCGACGCGTGTAGTGCTGTTCACCCCGGAAGGTCACGAGAGCCGCATCGGTTCATTCTTCAACGGCGCATTCGCCTGCGATGACGTGAGCGCCACTTATCGGCAGCTTCAATCTCGCGGCGTTGAATTCGACAAGCCGCCGGAAAAACAACCCTGGGGCGAATTCGCGATCTTCAAGGATCCCGACGGCAATCAGTTCGTTCTGTCTTCCGCGAGCTGATGCGGCGGAGCTGACGCGGGCGCGCCAAGCGCCGAGCCGCTAAGCCGCTAAGCCGCTAAGCCGCTCAATTCGCCGCGGACTTGATCCCCGCCTTTTGATCCTTGATCCAGCTATTCGTGCGCGCGTCCAGCAGGTCGAGCGGCAGCACGCCGCCGTTCAGCATCTCATCGTGAAAGCTGCGGATGTCGAACTTCGGACCCAGTTCCTTTTTCGCGCGCTCGCGCAATTCACGAAACTTGAGCTGGCCTAGCTTGTATGACAGCGCCTGGGCCGGCCACGCGATGTAACGATCGGTTTCAGCTTGAATCGTCGGCTCATCGACCGGCTGATATTTGCGGAAGAATTCCACCACCTGATCGCGGCTCCACCCTTCGGAATGAAGCCCGGTGTCGACGACGAGGCGCACGGCGCGAAACAACTCGCTGCTCAGTCTGCCGTAATCGCTTACCGGATCCTGGTAGAACCCAACCTCCTTACCCAGTTGTTCGGCATACAGCGCCCAACCTTCGACATACCCGGAGTTGCCCGAATGCTGGCGAAACTTCGGCAAATTCGTCATCTGCTGCGCCACTGAGAGCTGCATGTGATGTCCCGGGATCCCCTCATGATAAGCCGTGGCCTCATCATCGATCAGCCAGCGATGCGCGAAATTCGACGTGGCAACGCTGACGCGCCCTGGTCGCTTGCCATCGGGCGTGCCGGTTTGATAGTGCGTCGCCGAGCTGGCCTGAAAGGCCGGAATGGCTTCGACCGTCACGGGCGATCCGGGAATGTAGCCGAACAACTCCGGAAGCTTGGGCTGCATCTGCGCGATGTATTTGCGGAAATCATCGAGAATCTGCTCGGACGAGGTCGGGATGTACTTGGGATTGGTCTTCAACGAATCCCGAAACGAGGCGACATCGTTGAAGCCTTCCTTCTTTGCGATGACCAGCATCTCGCCCTCGATGCGGTCGATCTCACGCAGGCCGATCGCGTGGATCTGATCCGGCGTCAAGGTGCTGATGGTGGTGCGGCTGCGGATGTCGTTGAGGTAGCGCTCCTTGCCGCCCGGCAGCGAGGTGACGCTCAACGTGGTTCGACCTTGAGGGGCGTACTCGGCGGCGATGAATGCGGCGAACTTTTTGTAGGCCGGAATGACTTCGTTGTTGACGGTGTCGGTGATCGCCTTGGTCAAGCGCTGTTGGTCCGCGGCGGAAATGCTGTCGGGAAACTTCTTGGTCGGCAGCAGAAAAGGGTCCGAGGCAATGATGCCTTCGCATTGCGCCGGCACTTTCTCGAGTAGAAAGCGCACCGGCATGAGCTTGTCCTTCATTCCCTCGCGCAACACCTCTACAGACTGGTCGAGGGCGCGCGGAATCTGATGCAGGCGCGCGATGTAATCCTCGTAGTGCTTGACCGAATCCAATGGAACGGCGAGCGGCATATCCGCGAAACGCGTCTGCGGCCCCTCCATGTGATTCAACGGCATCTCGTATTCTTTGAACTTGAAATTCGCGACTCGTTGCGTCAAAGAACGCTGCATCACCTCGTGCGACAATTTGTCTTGTTCCGGAAAGCCGGCCGTCGAAATGGCGTTCAAGCGCGACAGAAAACTCTGATCGGCGGCCTCCTGACGCTGATAAGCTGCGGGCGAAAAATCTTCCAGCTGATCGTTATATCGGTAATCGCCGACGGCGGTCGCGCGTTCCGGGTGAGCCTTGAGATCCGCCTGGTACTGCTCCTCGAAAAGCGCGTTCTGCGCGGCAATTCGGGCAGCGGTCGGTTCGTCATCCTTGGCGCCGGCAGTCAATGAACAAGCGATCAATAGTCCGAAGAGTGCTGTTTTGTGCATATCCTGAAAGCCTAACACAGGGGTAGCTACTTCGCGGAAGCAGGGAAAACCGGCAATTTGCCGATGTCGCGCGCGTCGTGCTGAATGATGACAGTGGCATTCAAGTTCGCCGCGAGTTGCTTGAATCGATCCAACGACGCCAATGTTTCAGCGCGGTTGGTGTTGAAGGTCGGTACGCCATTGCTATCGTAAGTCTCGTGAAAGTGAGACAGGTCCCCGGTAATGAGCACGTTCCCCATAACCTTGAGTTTGACCAGCAAGCTGTGATGACCGGGTGTGTGTCCGGGCGTGTTCAACATAATGACGCTGCCATCGCCGAACACATCCTTATCTCCGATGAGTGGTTCGACTTTTCCGCCGCCGCTGATCCAGTGCGCGAAATTCTTGGGATCGACCCCGGGATTGGGCGCAGATTGATTCAACGCGTCCCAGTCGCCTTTGCCGATCAGCAACGTTGCCTGGGAAAAGGACGCGACTTGCCCCACGTGATCACCGTGATAGTGGCTGATCCCGACGAAGGTGATCTGCTCCGGCTTCAGGTGCAGTTGCGCCAGCTGTTCCACCAAGCTCGAGGCCGGCGCTGTCGGCGCAGGAGTGCTGCCCGTCGCGACCGGGTTACCCGTGTCCCACACGAGATAATCGTTGCCGTGTTTGATCAAGTAGCAGCTAAATGTCAGCTGGATGCTGAGCCCTTTGAATGCAGCGACATCCGAAAAACGACTGACATCCGCAAGGGTGGTGGTCTTGCCGCAATCGAAACGCGTCAAGGACAGCTCCGGTGCGGATTGCGCCGTCGCTAAGGCGGCGCCCAAGCCCATGCTCGCAAGCACGGCGGCCGCCAAACCAGGATTCAGACGTTTCATTGGAACTCCCTTGTTGTTGATGTGGGCCGATTTACTCGGCTTCGGAGCGCACGTCGCGCCCCATGAGTGCCTGCACGGCCGAGCGGACCGGCTTGTTCTCGTACATGATCGCGTATATTTCGCGGCAGATCGGCATCTCTACCTGTAAGCGCCGCGCGACATCGTGGACGGCACGCGCCGCCGGCACGCCCTCGACCACCTGATGAATGGCGTTTTGCGCACTCTCCGGGGACGCGCCGCGGCCCAACGCCATGCCAAAGCGACGGTTGCGCGATTGATCATCGGTACAAGTCAACACCAAGTCCCCAAGACCGGCGAGACCCATGAAAGTTTCACGCTGCGCGCCGAGCTTCACTCCCAAGCGCATCATCTCCGCGAGACCGCGCGTGATCAATGCCACACGAGTATTGGCCCCGAACCCCATGCCATCGGCGATTCCCGAGCCAATGGCGATGACATTCTTCACCGCGCCGCCGACCTCCACGCCCATGATGTCGGTCTGGGTATAGGCGCGGAAACTGGGGCCCGACAAGCTCAGCGCGAGTTCTTTGGCGAAGCGCTCATCCGCCGATGCGATGGTCATCGCGGTGGGCAACCCCGCGCCGACTTCTTTGGCGAATGTGGGGCCCGACAAGACGGCGCCGGGAGTTTCGCCCAACACTTCCCGCACCACTTGGTGCGGCAGCAGGCCGGTCGCGATCTCGAATCCCTTGGTTGCCCAGGCAATACGCGTGTGGGGCGCGAGGTGCGGCCGAACACTCTCCAAGGTCGCCCTGAAAGCATGCGACGGCACGGCAATCAGCGCGTCGCCGGAAATTTTTAGGGCCTCGTGCAAATCGGATGCAATCTGCAATTTTTCCGGGAATACCGCCTCTGGCAAATAGCGCACGTTGCGGCGGCTTTCGCGCATGAGGTCAAGTTGCGCGCTGTCTCGACTCCATAGTTGAGTCGGGTGTCCTTCCCGCGCCAGCAAAATGGCGAGAGCCGTGCCCCAGGAGCCGGCGCCGATGACCGTCATCGGTTCCGTACGCCGGGTCGGCATACGGAACTCTAATTCACCGTGTTCGGAGGAGGAGCTTGCTGCGCTTGGCTGAACAATGCGTCGAAATTCACCAAGGGCAATAGGAAATTCGGGAAGCCGCCTTTGACGATCAGGTCGGAGATCACTTCTCGCGCATAGGGAAACAGCACGCTGGGGCAGAAGCTGCCGACCAGGCGCTTCAGATCCTCAACCGATGCGCCCGCAATCGTAAAGAGTCCCGCCTGCTTGACCTCCACCAGATATAGCGTGAGATCGCCCTGCTTGGCTTCCACCGTGATGGTGAGCAACACTTCCCGAGCCTCCGGCGAGAATTCCTCGGTGGAGGTATTCATATTGAGTTGAAACTTCGGTTCCCAGGGCTGATTGCTCGGCAGGCGCGGACCATTCGGCGACTCGTAGGAACAATCTTTTAAGTACACGCTCTGCAAACTCACCTGCACACCGCCGACTTCGGCCTGTGGCTCCGCCGCCGTAACCTCGTTCATCCTGCCCCCTGAATTAATCGATCCAATTCGCCGCTGCGATCCAGCGCATAGAGCTCGTCGCACCCACCAACATGTTTGTCGCCAATAAAAATCTGCGGAACCGTGCGGCGACTGCTGCGCGCGATCATTTGCTCGCGCGAGTTCTGATCCTCATCGACATTGATTTCGCTGAAAACCACTTGCTTCTGCTCGAGCAAACTCTTGGCTCGCTGACAGTACGGACACCAATCCGCTGTGTATACGGTGACAACCGGCTGAGTCATTTCGGAGCGCTCTTGCTCCTGGACGTCTTCGTCAGCGGTAGATTGTCCTTTACCCAGGCGTTGAGGCCGCCCTGCAGATTGAACACTTTGGTAAAGCCGAGCTTCATCAAGGTGCGCGCCGCGCCGGCGCCGTCGGCGCCGCTATCACAATAAGTAATGACGCTTTTGTCACGCCACTTTTTCAAGGCGTCCGCTTGCGATTCGATCTCGCGCACCGGTACGTTGCGCGCGTCGACGATATGCCCGGCATCGTACAACTCCTTGCTGCGCAGATCGATGACGAGGGCACCCTGATTCATCAGCCGTACAGCCTGCGTGGCGCTCAGTGCCGCAAACGCTTGAACCCGTTCCCGGAGCTCAAAAGCCACCACGACAATTGCGGCCAGCAGTGTCGCGCCCGCAAGATAAGGATGATGGCCAATGTATTCTAACAATCGCTGCATGTCGCACAATTTGGGCTTTTTGGGCGCGCAAGTATAGCAGCGGCCACAAGGCTTGTATGCTTAGGTGGATGATGAACCCCTGCCCATGAATCAGCGCTTAAGAGCCCTTTTAAGCGCCGCAATGATCGCGGTCCTCAGCGCAAGCAGCCCCGCCGCGGCTCCGCCGGCGGATTCGGCGCACGCGGACGCTGCGAAAGCGAAGCTTGCGGCGCTGCGCGCGCGGATAGCCGAACTCACCGGCCGCATGGCTTCGCAGCTGGCGCAGCGCGATTCCTTGAGCGCGCGCGTTCGCGAGACCGAGTTGGGACTGGCGGCGAAACGGCAGCGCGTCGAAGAGTTGCACGTGGCAGTGCTCGCCGCGGAACGCCACCGCTCGGACCTGCGAGCCGAACAAGGCCGCAATTTGAGCGCGCTGCAGGCGGAGCGCGCCTCGCTGGCGAGCCAAGCTCGAGCGGCGTACATGATCGGCCGCCAGGAAGAACTCAAACTGCTGTTGAACCAAAGCAATCCTGCAAGCCTCGGCAGAACGCTCACTTACTACGGCTACTTCGCCGAACAGCGCAGCCAGAAAATAAAATCCATTCAAAGCAACGAAGAGCGCCTGCAGCAACTGGTCGAACAGATCGAGCGGCAAACGCAAGAATTGCAGAAGCTGCAGGATGACGCGACGCAAGAGATCGCAGGTCTGCAGCACGCGCGCGCGGAACGTGCGGTGGCGGTGGCGGCGCTGACAAAACAATTGGAGAGCGGCAATCAGGAGCTTGGCAACCTAAAGCGCGAGGAGCAGGCGGTCGAGTCGCTGGTCGCGGACTTGGCCCGCATGATGCAGGACTTTCCGACCGATCCATCGCAAAGCTTCGATCGCATGCGCGGCAGATTGCCCTGGCCGGTGTTAGGGCGCGTGAGCGCGCGCTACCAGGCGCCCCGGGAAAATTCCGGCGGCGTGCGCTGGAATGGCGTCATGATCGAAACGGAACGCGGAGCGAAGGTGCGGGCGCCCTTCTTCGGCCGCGTCGTTTATGCCGACTGGTTGCAGGGCCTAGGGTTGCTGATGATCGTCGGTCACAGCGGCGGCTATATGACTTTGTATGGCCACGCCGAGGTGCTCTATAAGTCGGTCGGAGACAAGGTCGTGCCCGGCGATGTAATTGCCGGCCTGAGCGACACCGAAGGCGCCAAGCCGCAGCTGTATTTTGAAATACGCGAAGGCCGCAAGACCGTGGACCCCAAACTCTGGCTTAAGACGACCCCTTAAAGCGCCGTACCAATTTTAATTTAACACTACACTCGAGCGGCTGGCGGCAAGACGCCTCCGCACGTATGCTAAAGGCTCAATGCGCAACAAATCCGGTAACGCCTTATTGCTGGCCGTGGGCATCGCCATCGGCCTGTCGCTCGGATTGGCGCACGGCGTGCTGGCCGATAAGCCGGCTGCTCCGGGCGCCGATCTGCCCTGGCAAGACGCGCGCATGTTGGCTGCGGTGCTCGAACGGGTGAAACATGATTATGTGAATCCCGTGGACGACCATCAGCTGCTGCAGGCCGCGATTCGCGGCATGGTCGCATCGCTCGACCCCTATTCCGCCTATCTCGACGGCGATGAATACGACGAGGTCAAGATCAGCAGCTCGGGCCGCTATTTCGGCGTCGGCATCGAGCTGTCGATCGAGGACGAGCAGGTGGTGGTGATTGCACCATTCGACGGCTCGCCGGCGGCGCAGGCGGGAATTCGCTCGGGCGACATCATTGTCACGATCGACGGTATCCCGGTAAATACCAATACTTTGGCGGACACCATTGGGCGCATGCGCGGCGCGGAAGGCACTCCGGTCAAGATCGGCATCATGCGCGAGGGCAATCCGGAACCGATGGTGTTCACGCTGAAACGCTCGCGCGTGGATCTGCACAGCGTCCGGGGCGAAATGCTCGAACCAGGGCTCGCGTACCTGCGAATTTCCCAATTCAGCGAGACCACCGGAGATGATCTCAACGCCACGTTGAAAGATCTGCGCAAACACAATGGCGCACCGCTCAAGGGTCTGGTGCTGGACCTGCGCGATAACCCCGGCGGAGTCCTCGAGGCGGCCGTGGCTGTGGCCGATGCCTTCCTCGACAGCGGCGTCATCGTGACCGCGAAGGGACGAACTCCGGATTCAAAATTTGAAATGGATGCGACGCCGGGAGACGTGCTCAATGGCGCGCCCATCGTCGTGTTGGTGAACGGGGGCTCGGCTTCCGCGGCGGAGATCGTCGCCGGCGCGCTCAAGGATCAACATCGCGCAAAACTCATGGGACGCACGACATTCGGTAAAGGCTCGGTGCAAACCATCATCCCGTTGTCCGATGACCGTGCGGTCAAACTGACCACGTCGCTTTATTACACGCCGTCGGGCGTCTCCATCAATCATCGCGGCATCGCACCCGACATCGAGTTGGAGCGAGACCCGAAGCCGCCGGCAACACCGGCACCGGAAGGCGCGCCGCTGCAGCAGCGCGATTCTGAAGTGAAGCGCGCATTGGAGGAATTGAAGGTGTCGCCCAGTGCCCGACCCGGCGCGGTGACCACCGCGGCGCGTTTTTAAGCAATGCGCAGCACCCGTTCCATCGAAATCCTGTGTTTAGCCCTCGCGGCCTTGGTGCTCATCTGGTCCGGGGCACTGGCCAATCAGATGTGGCCGGTCGTAGGACTGCTCGGCGTCTTCGCGCTTGCCATCGTTGGATTTCGTGGCCGCCGCTTCCTGCCCGGCCGCACCCGTTCCAAGCTGCTGATCGAATCATGGTCCATGGTGGTGTTCGTCACCGGCGTGCTGTGGTTTACCGGAAAGGGCGAGAGTCCGCTGTTCAATCTGTACTTGTTGCCCATCATCTTGAGCGCGTTGACTCTCGGCCGCGTCATCACGTTGCTGCAAGTGGCGGCTGTTGCCGTGTGCCATCTGTTGTTGGCGATGACCACACCGGGGGTCGAGGTGATATCGCTGCTTTATGCCAGCCAAGTGGTGGGACAGGTGGCGCCATTTCTTTTGGTGGCTTATCTGACCACCACCCTGTCGGCCGACATCACCGAAGCGCGGGAGCGAATCGAAAATCTGGCGCAGACCGATTCGTTGACCGGACTTTACAACGTGCGCATGTTCAACGAGGTATGGCAGCGCGAGCACGATGCCTGCGAAGTCAAGCGCGGTGGGTATTCCTTGCTGATGATCGATATCGACAAACTCAAGGAAATTAACGACATGTTCGGCCTCGAGGCCGGAAACAGCGCCATTACGCTGGTGGCGCAATGTCTGCAACGAAGTATCCGCGCCACCGATCATGCCGCGCGACTGGGCGGCGACGAGTTCGCGGTCCTGCTGCCTGGCGCGTCGCCCGAGGTTGCGGAGGCCGTGATCAAGCGCGTGCGGCACAACGTTTACAAGACCACGCTGGATCTTAAGTCGCGCATGATCCGCTGCAGTGTGAGCATCGGCGTGGTCAATTACCCCAAGGATGCGAGGGACATGCGCGATCTTCGAAGCCTGGCGGACGACAGGATGTACCGCGACAAAGAGCTGCGACGCTCCCCCGGTGCCGAAGCAAACGCTTGAATACCGACCGCCAAACGGTTGAATGTGCTGGACTTTTGCAGAGAAAATGGCAAAGTTAGGGCTGCATCACGCCGGGCATGCTTAACATATGGTCAGCTTGTCTCCTTTCCGCTTCGATTTGAGAGAGGGTTAATGCGGTCAATCATTCGGGTTTCTGCGCTTTCGCGAACATCGCCGCGCCTTTCCATACGTGCATTAGCCTGTATTTCCTTAAGTTTTCTGGCATTTCACGCCAACGCCAAGAACCCGGGCGATCCGAAGCTGAAATCCAGCTCCGTGCTCATCGTCGATCAAAGCGATTCCTCGGTGCTGTACTCGCGCAATCCGGACGTCGCCGCGCCCATCGCGTCCATCACCAAATTGATGACGGCTTTGGTGGTGCTGGACGCCAAGCAGCCGCTGGATGAGCCGATTCAAATTACCGAGGCTGACCGCGATTACCCGAAGGGGGCATTTTCCCGGCTGACGGTGGGTACCACCCTGACGCGCGGCGACCTCATGCATGTCGCGCTCATGGCCTCCGAAAATCGCGCCGCGCACGCGCTCGGCAACAATTATCCGGGCGGCATCACCGCCATGGTGGCCGCGATGAATGCGAAAGCGAAGGCGCTCGGCATGACCAACGCGCACTTCGTCGATCCGACCGGGCTGTCGAGCCAGAATGTGGCTAGTCCGGAAGACCTCACGAAGCTGGTGATCGCCGCCTCGAAAAACCACACCATCCGCGAATTCTCGACCGACAAGAATTACGCCGTGCGGGTGCACAAGCGCCTGGTCGAGTTCCGGAATACCGACAATTTAGTCGCCAACCCAACCTGGAACATCATCGTTCAGAAGACCGGCTACATCACCGAGGCCGGTAAGTGCTTGGTGATGGCCGCGGTCATCGAAGGCCGCTCGGTGGTCATCGTGCTGCTCGATTCGTTCGGCAAGTACACCCGCGTGGCCGATGCCCAGCGCATCAAGACGTGGATGACCAACACCTCCAACCCGCGCTTCCAGGTATCGATTCGCTAGCCACTTCGGGCGAGAGGAGGCCCTGGTCTTCCGGGCCTCCACGCTTCCCATCCCGACAAGCCATCCGGGCGGCCGCTCAGTCTCGCAGTGCCGAGGTAACTGTGCCTCAACCCCAAAAACACTGATCCTACGATCAATGCCTACACAGGGCATTATCATGGAAACAAACGTTCCAGGGCCGGAGGTCATATGCGTGTACGTCTCCTTTGTATCGGGTGGGTAACGTGGCTTCTGGTCAATCCGGCAGAGGCGGCCGACCGGGCTTTGTCGGTAACCATTTATAACGACAATTTGGCGCTGGTACAGGACCGGCGGGATATCGAGGTGAAGGACGGCCGCCAACGCATCGAATTCCAGGATGTTTCGGCAGAAATCCGCCCGGAGACGGTGTCACTCTCGGCGGCGGATATCAGCATCCTTGAGCAGAACTTCGATTTCGACCTGCTGACCCCCGCGAAACTCATGGAAAAGGCCGTCGGCCAGGAAGTGACCATCGTGCGGGTGAATCCCGCAACCGGGGCTGAAACGCGCGAGCAGGCATTGGTTCTTGCCACCAACGGCGGCGTGGTCCTGAAAATCGGCCAGCGCATCGAGGTGCTTCGCGATGACGGGCTGCCGGTGCGCGTCATTTTCAACAAGGTGCCGGACAACCTGCGCGCACGGCCCACCCTTTCGGTCAGCATCATCGGCACGCACGCGGGCACTCGGCGCGCGACTTTGAGCTATCTGACCCCGGGACTCGGCTGGAAGGCCGACTACGTCGCTCTCTACAACGAGAGCGACGGCAAAATCGATGTGCAAGGGTGGGTGACGCTGACCAATTCCAGCGGCACCACCTATGACAACGCGCAAACGCTGCTGGTCGCCGGCTCGCCAAGCCAAGTGGTCGGAGCAGGTCAGCCGAACAATTTTCGTATGCCGGTCCGTCGTCAGAACTTGCAGCAGCCGGGAACGGAAAGCGGCAGCCGCGAGCGACTGGGCGATTACTATCTCTACCCTCTGGCCGAACGCACCACGATCGCCAATCTGCAAACCAAGCAGGTGAGCTTCCTCGATGTCCATGGCGTGCCGGCCGAGCACGGCTACGAATATCGCAATCACTGGCTGGGGACGGCGGAAACGCCGCAGAGCGCGCAGAGCATCTACAGTTTTTCGACCAGCGCTCACGCCGGACTCGGCGATCAGCTGCCCGCCGGCATCTTGCGTTTCTACATGAAGGACAAACGCGGCGATCCGCAATTCATCGGCGAGAGCGCGATCGATCACACGCCGATGGGTTCGACGCTGTCTCTGGCAACCGGCGATGCCTTTGACGTCAAGGTCCAGGCCATCGTCGATAAACGCACCCGGCTGTCGACATTCGATTGGCAAACCCAGATGCGCTATGAGCTCACCAACGCCCTGCCGCGCGCCGTCGTGGTGAAATTGCGTCAGGATGGTCTGTGGGGCGACTCGAGCATCAAGGCTGAAAGCCAGAAAAGCACCAGGCTCAATGCCGAGGCCGCTGAATGGTCGGTGAGCGTACCCGCCAATGGCAAGACAACCGTCACGGCTACTTTCGAAACTCGATACTAAGCCGGCATGCGCGCATACCCGCTAATCGTGGGTTTAAGCCTGATCTCGTTAAGCGGAATCGTGTTTGGCGCTCCAGCGGCGGGCGTCGCAACCGAGGGCGCTACAGCTGCAGGCGCCGCAAGCGAAGTTCTGGCGGAGCCGCCCTCGGATCTGATGGTCACGGTATACCGCGCGCCGTACCGCGACTCGGGATCCATCGATCTCGATGACCTGAATGGCTTTGCCCTGGTGACTGAAACGCGACTCGTCCGGCTTCCAGCCGGTGTCAGCAGAGTGCGTTTCGAGGGCGTGGCCGATGGCATCGAGCCGAGCAGCGCCCTCATCACGGGTCTTCCAGGCAGAGTGATCGAAAAGAATCGGGATGCGCGGCTCTTGAGTCCCTCCGCACTGATCGCCTCCGCGGTGGGCAAACCGGTGGAGCTGCTGCGCACCAACCGCAAGACAGGTTCAACCGAGCGATTGCCCGGCACGATACTTTCGGATGCCGGCGGTGGTGTCGTGTTCAAGACCGACCAGGGTATCGAGGCCCTGCGCTGCTCCGGACTGCCCGAGACCTTTAGCTTCGAACCCCTAGCGGGCCTGTCCGCGCGGCCGACCCTGTCGGTTGAAGTACAGAGTCCAACCGCCGTAACGCAGCAGGTCACGCTGTCGTATCTTGCCCGCGGTTTCGATTGGGCCGCCGACTACACGGCAACCTTGTCCCAAGATGGCAAGCACCTGGACCTCGGCGCCTGGGTGACTCTGGCCAATTCAAACGGCGTCGGCTTTCCGTCAGCGCATGCGCAAGTGGTCGCGGGCAAGGTCAATCGCGTGAACGGAGCAGGCGGCGAGATTGGCGAAGTCGAGCCGATCGATATCGGTGGACCGATTCTTGCCCAATGCTGGCCGCGCGGCTCGACCAGCGATCAGCCACCCATGATTCTTCGCGAAGCCCGAGATCGCATGTTCAAGAAGAGCGTTGCGGCGATGGCGCCCGCAGCGATGAGCCTCCAGGAGATCTCCGTCACCGCAGCAAGGAGAGTGCAGCAAGAGCAGTTGGGCGACTTAAAACTGTATCGCGTCCCCGAGCGGACGACTCTGGCCAGCCGCCAATCAAAGCAGGTACGGCTGATGGATCAGTCGGGCATTCCCGTCGGAACCATTTATGGCGCGGACCTCGCGACGGCTTACCGGGGAGCCGCATCGACGGGCGCCGCACATCGTTTGCTGCGGACAAAAAACACGGTCGCGAATCACTTGGGACTGCCGTTGCCGTCTGGCACGGTGGCGGTATTCACCGCATACAACGGCGAGCGGTTGTTGGAGCATGAATCGGGCCTGCGCGATATCGCCGTGGAGGAGGACGTGGAAATCGATATGGGCGAGAGCTCCGACGTTCAGGTCTCCCTGACGCCTGAGGAGACCAGCATCGATTCAGGCCGAGCCAAGCTGCTGCCCCTGGTGCCGGGCGTAGCGCTGCGCTCCGTCAAGGTCGAAGACGTTCAGCGCGTCGAAGTGAGCAACGCCCGCGCCGCCGCGATCGACTTCGAGTTGCGATTGTCGCTGCCGGAAGGCGCACGCATCGTGCGCGCCGATCATCCCCTGGGCACCAAAAACGGCAGACCGCTATTCCGCTTCAAGGTTCCCGCCAATCAATCGGTCACGGTGCGCTTCCAGATCCAGGCCATCGGCGATGGAATTTTGCGTACTCCATAGCGTTTGGCGGCTCGCCAAGTAGCTTACAATCGCGGCATGCCGGGAATTCGCAAGCAAACAGCTGAGCCGCAATGGTGAGAAGCCGCCAATCGCGGATCAAAAACTATTTCGCTGAGAATCGGCTGTTTACGATTCGAAGCATCGTGGCCGGCGTATTTGCGGCGGTGCTGCTGCTGGCGGTCGCGGGACGTCTGTTCTATCTGCAAGTCATCAAGTTCGACTATTACCATGGTCTCTCGCAAGGCAACAGCATTCGCACCGAGCCGATCCCGCCCAGTCGAGGCCTGATCCTCGACCGTCACGGCGTGGTGCTGGCGGACAACATGCCCGCCTTCAATATCGAGTTGGTCCGCGAGCAGGTGGGCGACAACAAGGCGCTGGACGCCACGCTGGCGCAATTGGTGAGCATCGGCCTTCTGCGCAGCGAAGAGGTGAGCAATATCCGGCGTACCGTGCTGCTGCACAAGGTCTACGAGAGCGTGCCGGTCAAACTGCTCCTGAACGAGGAGGAGATGGCGCGCTTCGCCGTGCATCGCTACCAATTCGCGGGCGTGGATATTCGCGCGCGGTTGGCGCGGCATTACCCGCTGCGCGAAATGGGGGTTCACGCGATCGGCTACGTCAGCGCGATCAATGAGCAGGACCTCAAGCAAATCGACAGCGCCGAATACGCGGGTACCAGCCTCATCGGCAAGCTGGGTGTGGAGGGCGCCTACGAGCAGCAGCTGCACGGCAAGCCGGGCTTCCGGGAAATCGAAGTGAACGCGGCAGGCCGTCCGGTGGATAAGCAGGGAGGCTACGCGACCAAACTCAATACCCGCCCGCCGGTGGCAGGGGAGGATCTGATACTGGGCATGGACGTGCGCGTGCAGAAAGTTGCCGAAGAGGCGCTGGTGGGCAAGCGCGGATCGGTGGTGGCGCTCGATCCGAAAACCGGCGACATCATCGCGCTCGCCAGCACGCCGGGATTCGATCCCAACGATTTCGTCCGCGGTCTGTCGGTGGCGCAGTATTCCGCGCTGTCGAACAATATCGATGTGCCTCTGCTCAACCGCGCATTGAGGGGTGCGTATCCGCCGGGCTCGACGGTGAAGCCGCTGTATGCCTTGGCGGCGCAACACTACGGAATTTTGACGCCGGAACATGTCGAATACTGTCCGGGGTACTTCACGTTGCCAGGCAGCAGCAATAAGTATCGCGACGACAAAGTGCATGGATCCTTGGATATGCGGCACGCCATATCCGAGTCCTGCGATGTGTATTTCTATCGGCTCGCCGACAAGATGGGCATCGATCGTATGCACGCGTTTATGAGTGCGTTTGGCTATGGGGAATTGACCGGAATCGATATTCCCGGGGAAAAGCAGGGCTTGTACGCTTCGCCGGAATGGAAACGACGGGTGTTCAAGCGCAAAGCCGATCAAGTGTGGTTTCCCGGCGAAAGCATCAGCATGGGCATCGGCCAAGGTCCCATCACGGTCACGCCTTTGCAGCAGGCGCATTTCGCCGCGGAAATTGCCGAACGAGGGAAAATAATAGCGATGCCGCGCTTGGTGTCGGCCACTCGCGCCCCGGGATCGGTGACCGTGGTCCCACGCAGCAGTACTTTCGCCAAACCGATCGACATGGCTACCGATGAGCAGTGGAACGTGATTTACGACGGCATGATAGGCGCCGTGACGCAGCCCGGCGCAACCGCTTACCTGGCCTTTCGCGGTGCGCTCTACAAGCTGGCAGGGAAAACCGGAACCGCTCAGGTAGTAACCGTCAAACAAACCGAAAGCACCAAGCACCAGGATGCTGACGTACGCAAACGCGAGCACGCCTGGTTCATCGCCTTCGCGCCGGTCGATGATCCAAAGATTGCCATTTCCGTGTTGATCGAGAATGGCGGCTTCGGCGGTTCCACCGCCGGTCCCATTGCGCGAAAGGTGCTCGACACTTACTTGGTCGGGGACGAGTCATCGGAACCGAAGAAAAACTCCGCCGAGCTGGGCAGCGCCACCAACTCGCACTAGAACCGCACGGTCAAGTGCACGCCCCAATTTCTGGGGTCGCCCAATTGCACGTAGAGTTTATTGGCGAAATCCGGCGGTTCGTCGCCGAAGTAAAAGCCGCGCACGGTGTAGTTCTTGTCGAGCAAATTGCGCCCCCAAAAATACGCTTCCCAGCGCGTCGTTTCCCAACCCAGTTTGCCGTTGACCAGCCCATAAGCGCTCGAGCGCGTCCAGTTCGGCGGCAAATCGTAGAAAAAAGGTCCCATGCCGGTGACGTCCAGCCGCGCATAGGGTCCGCGCGGGTCGCGCCAAGTCGCGTTCAGCGCGGCCTGCCAGGGCGGTGCATGCGGCAACGCGCGATCTGGAAGGGTCACGCCGTTTTGCACAAATCCTTGGTACTGGGTCTGTAGTAGCCCCAGCGAACCTCCAAACACCCAACTTTGCGTCGCGGCCCAGCTGGCCGTGCTTTCCAAGCCATAATTGAAGCCGGATTTCGCATTGCCGGTGTAAAAGATGAAGGTATCGGGATTGCTGGGATCGAGTTGCTCGCCGGTGATCAACTGCTCGTTGTGGCGGATCATGTAGAAGAGCGAGGTGTCGATCTGCAGGCGACCGTCGAGCACCCGAGCCTTGTGGCCGATCTCCAGGTTCAGATCGGACTCCGGTCCAAAGAGCAATTGGTTCGCCGGCAGACCGGGACTCAAGTTGAAGCCGCTCGCCTTGTAGCCGCGGGCGACGAGCGCATACACGTTCTGGCCGTCAGCGATTCTGTAATCGATCGATGCTTGGCCGCCCCATAGGTTGTCCGAGGGACCAAAGTCGTTTGTGGTCGTCGGTGCATCCAGATTCGTGGTCGTGTCGTTGTAGCGGCTGGTGTGGCGCTCGCCGCGCAATCCCAGGGACCATCGCGCCCGATCACCCCAATCGCCGTCGAGCTGTCCATAGATGGCGCCACTGCGCGAGCTATAGTCGCTCGAAACGACGGTGAGCGAATCGGAGTTTTGCGTTGCATCGAAAGGATCGATGTAAACCGCTGCGCTGGTATCGGTCAATGACTCGCGCAGCTCGAAGGCATAGACGCCCACGAGCCACGAGAGCCCGTGCGGGGATTCTTTCGCGGGGGTATCACCCAAGCGAAATTCCAAGCTGCGAGTCGAGCGATCGCGCACCTGGTCCTCGGTGGCCTCATCGGTGTAGGGCGCCCAGAGCACGGGGTTGCCCCAATCACCATCGAAACCGTAGTTGATCTTGCTATCGGCATACGTGGCGATGGTGGTCAAGGTTGCTGAACCCAAGCCCGAGTAGGTCGAACGGACCGAAAATCCGGTGGAATATTGGCGATCGACGCCGGGATTATCGGATTCCGTGGTGCGGCTGTTGTCGATGGCGAACGCATCGTAACCGTTGTTGATTTCTGTACGCATCACCGTCAGATCGACGCGCCAGTCCTCATTCGGTTCGAAGCGCCACTTGCCGCGCATGGTGAGCTCGTCGCGATTGTCGGTGTTGCTGCGGCCCAGGTAGGCATTGTGGTAGAAGCCGTCGCTGGTGTACTGCTGCACCGCGACCCTGAAGGCGGAATCCAGTGCGCTCACGGGGCCTGTGAGCACTGCACCATACGAACGCTCGTTATAGTCGCCGGCGTCGACTTCGGCGCGGCCGCCGAAGGTGTCGGACGGGTCGGTACTCTTCACGTAAATCAGTCCCGCCAACGCGTTGGCCCCGTACAGGGTGCCTTGCGGACCGCGCAGAACCTCGATGTGATCGACGTCGAACAGCGTCGCGGCGGAGCCTAGGCCGCTAAAGTCGATGTCATCGATGAGAAAGCCGACCGAAGGGTTCGGCGCCCCTTGGTATTGCTGCAGTTCGCCGATGCCGCGGATTTGAAAGTACCGTGGGCGCGAGGTATCGCCCGCCCAATTGAGATTGGGCACCAGCGCCAACACGTCCTCGAAATGCTGCTGGCCGGCATCCCGCAGAGCGGACTCGTTGAGCACCGTGGCGCTGCCGGGCAGGTCTTCGAGAGAAACGGATCTTAACGTGGCGGTGACGATGATCTCATCGAGCCTGTCGTCGGTATCTGAAGCTTTTGCCGCGGCAACCAGGGCCAGTGCGGCGGACAGAAAAATCAGCGCGGAATATCTTCTACCCATGCTCCCTCCGCCGGTACTAACCGGATCAGGTTCAATGGGTTTGCTGGTGTGCGTGAAGCTGCCAGCATCTCAGGCCCTCAAGGCCACCCCAGCGTTTTAAAAGAAACTATACCGTTCTACGAAAAAATCCTAGAAGAAAAGCGCGCGGATCGCGCCAATCAAGCCGCCCACAACCAAAATCACCATGGGCAGGAAAGTCATGCCATAGCCCACATCGCGTTTGGCCGGGTCCTTGACGTAAGTGTAGGCGTAGAGCTCCCGACCGATCAAATAGACCGCCCCAAGCGCCGCCGCGACCAAGGGGCTGAAGTAATGAGAGAAGAGATAGATTCCTGGCAAAAAAGCAATTAACTGCTCCAAGGTATTCTGCTGAACCCGGAAAAGGCGTTCGAAGATCTCATTGCCCGTAATCGCCGGCGCCTTCACGCCATAGCGCCCCCTGGCTGCGCCCACTCTGAATCCGAAAACAATGAACTGCAGAACTGCGAGCGCAGTCACGATATCGACATAAGCCATGGAACTTCCTCCGCTGATATTGGATTCTAGCACTCCATCGCCGGCAGATTTCCGTCAGGATCGTGATCCAATGAGCTTACCCCGTAAATCCCGTAACGGCACTCGTGGCTATGCGCACCTAGTCGAAATCGACGTGCCCGTAGCCCGCGTCTGGCGGGCATTGACCGAACCCGGATTGATCAAAATCTGGTCAGGACAAGAGGCTGAGATCGACCCGCGCCAAGGCGGTATGTATCGCATCGGCAAGCGCACCGGAAATTCACGGGAAGCGCATATCGATGTTTTCGAGGTGAACCGGCGCCTGCGGCTCATCTACCTGAACGGCAAGAATTCACCCCCGAGCGATAGCGCCGCGGTCGACGATTTCATCCTGGACACGCGCCGCGGCGAAGGCAAAACCTCGCTTAGGCTGCTGGGATCCGGGATTCCCGACGCAGCCGAGTGGGACCGAAGCTACGCCAGCATCCGTATGGGATGGGAGCGCTTCATGGGCCGCATCAAGGTGACGCTGGAAAGTCCCCCCGTTCCGAAAAAGCCCGCCAAAATCGTCCCCAAGGATCCACCGCTGCGCGGGCTTGATTATTGATTGAGCGCCCTGAATTGCTTGTTATGCTTTCGCCTGGCGGCGACGGGACAATAAGGAGAGGGCAATGCTTGGATTTCTCATTCGCGCAGCGCTGGTTGCATTGGGGTTATGGCTGGCAACCGATTGGGTGAGCGGCGTCTCGATCGATTCCCCTTCGACCTTGATCCTTGCCGGCATCCTGCTCGGCGTGGTGAATTCCATCATCCGGCCCATTGCCATTTTACTGACCCTGCCGATGACCATTCTGACGCTCGGCTTGTTCCTGCTCGTCATCAATGCCGGCATGGTGGCTCTGGTCGCGTGGATGTTGCCGGGCATGCATATTGCGGGATTCGGCGCGGCATTTTGGACGTCGATCCTGGTGAGTTTGGTGAGCTTTGTCGGTTCCTGGTTCGTCGGCGGCAAAGGCCGCGTCGAAGTGATCCGCAGGCGCGGCTGAACTTCAGGAGCCGGTTCGACAGGCTCCGTGCAATTTACGGCGATGAGGCCAGCTCGAGCGCTTCGAGGCGCGGCCCCTCGAGTCGGCCGATATGCACCGAGGTGTCGTACAACACCACGCTGAATGCCGCCAGGGCAATCAGCAGCGCGATGGAACCCTTGAGGTGCCGCGACTCAAAATTACGCGCCGCTGTGACAAAACCAATGAGCGCCAACACCGCCGCGACGATAATCACCGCATCGACGCTCGCCCGCTGCCAATAGCTCCCACCCAGGTGCAGCCACATTCCGAACTCATCGAACGTCAGCGCCATGGCAACGCCATAGGCCAGTGCCGCGCGCTTTAGATCCTTATCGCAGCGCGCGCTGAACAGCAGGTATCCGGCCACGCCGGCCAGCAGGAATATTCCGTAGTTCAAATGATGCACGTGCGTGCCGCGCAGGAAGAAATAAAGATTCGGCATGCGGTTCGACATGATGAGCAATACGACGGTGCGTGCGGCGATGAAAGTGATGATGAAACCGAACAAGGCGCGGCGCGCCAGCGGCGCGGGCTCGATGGCAATCGGTGCAGATACCGCTGCGGGGCTCGAATCGTTTGGGATAATTTCAGTCACGACTGTCTCATTTTGCGGGAAGAAGCGCGAGCGCTTACCATCCGGTCTACTTGGCAACACAAAGTTCGCGACGGGCAGGAGGATGTTATGCAATACGCGCGCATTACGCTATTTGGGGTACTCGTGACCGGCTCCATTTTTGCGCAACGAGTTTACGCCGTTGGCGACCCTCTCGGCTTGTACGTCGGCGGAGCCCTGGGGCAGTCGACCGTGCGGGTGGACGAAAGCGCTCTCGGCGGATCGGCGGGGTTTGATGCGCATCGCGATGCATGGAAATTACTGGTTGGATTGCGGCCGATCTCGTTGCTTGGCGCCGAACTGGATTACATGGATTTCGGGCACGCAAGATTCCTAGGGCCACCGAGTTCCTTCGGCACCGCCATCCGGGCCGACTCGCATCCCAAGGCGACCGCCCTATTTGGCGTCATTTACGCCCCCATCCCCGTCCCGCTGCTCGACGTTTACGCCAAAGCCGGCGTCGCCCGCTTGCAGACGGATGTGAATGCCAATTCGTTCTGTTCCGTATCGCCTTGTGTCGTGACGACGACCGCACCGCTCGTGCTGAACCGAACGGATGCGCGGCTCGCTTATGGCGCGGGTCTGCAATTTAAATTCGCAGCCTTCGCCGCCCGGGTCGAGTACGAGCGGATCAGTGCAAGCACCGGTGACCCGGACCTCGCATCCATCGGCATCACCTGGAGCTTTTGAAGCCCGTAAGCCAAAGCGTCATTGCGTCTTCGGCTCCGCCAGTGTTTTAGGATCCGTCAGGCTGCCGCCGGGTACGGTCAAAATGCATACGCCGACGATAATGATCGCCATGCCCGCGAGCTGCAAGCCGGAGAGATGCTCGTGCAGCACCAGCCATCCGAGCAGCGCGGCGATGGCGGGATTCACGTAGCTGTAGGTGCTGATGATGGTCGGCGTGGTGTGCATCGTCAGCCACCCATACGCGGTGTAGGCGAGGCCGGAGCTCAAGAAGGTCAGGTAGCCCAGCGCGATCAGGCCCGGCGCATTCGGCGGCCAGTGGATGGAGTCGCCGCGGGCGAGGGCGAGCGTCAGCAACATCAGGCCGCCCATGAGCATTTGCAACGCCATGAACATCATGGAACTCAACTGTGTGGTGATGCTGCGGTAGTACAACGTGCCCAGCGACCAGGAAGCGCAGGCGGTCAACACACCGAGCTGCGCCAGCGATCCTTTCGAGATCAACGGCCCTTTGGGAACCAGCATCAACACCGCGCCCAGGAAGCCGATCACCAATCCTATGACCGCTGATCGAGTCAGCGGATGTCCGCGCCGTCCGAACACGCCGAGCCCGGCGATCCAGAATGCGGACGTGCCGTTGAGCAACGCCGCCTCGTTGCTGGGAAGATATTGAATGGACCAGGTATTCAAACCATTGCTGACGAACACCATGAAGAAACCGGCGATGGTCACGTGGCGCCACTCGGTGAGGCGCGTCGGCAGTCGTCCCCCGCCGTAGAACTCGGCGATCAAGGCGAGCAAAACGCCTGCCGTGACAAACCGAATGCCGGCGAACAGCGCGGGCGGCAGATTCTGGACGGCGATTTTGGTGAATAGAAATGATGAGCCCCACACCAGGTAAACGATGCTGAGGCAGGCAAACACTTTCGTGGAATGTCGCGAGTCGCGCAATCTAGCGTCGGAGGGGTTCCGCTGTCATTCGATGTTGCCCATGAGCTTTTTCACCGGCCGGCTGATGACCAACAAGATCGCGCCCACGCCCACGGTGAAGTACACGATGTGCATGTACTGGCCCGGCATCGCGGCGACATTGTTCGCATCAAATTCTCCCGCGATGAGCCCCGCGACCAACTCTCCGAGCGAGGTCGCGAGAAACCACATGCCCATCATCTGGCCGACGAAGCGCTTGGGGGCTAGTTTCGTGTAATAGCTCAAGCCCACCGGGCTCAAGCAGAGCTCGCCGAACGTATGCAGTAAATAGGTCATCAGCAGCCAATAAGGCAGCACCTTCGAGCCGTGAGCAACGATGGCCGCCGCTGCCGCCATGACCAGAAAGCCCGAACCCATCAGCATCAAGCCGAGCGCGAACTTTGCGGGCGCGGAAGGGTTCAGTTTACGCCGCGCCAGGGCGATCCAAAGCCACGCAAAAAACGGCGCGCACAAAACGATAAAAACGGAATTGAGCGACTGAAACCAAGCGCTCGGGATCTCAAAATTCAAGATCATGCGGTCTGTATAACGCTCGGCGAATAAATTTAAGGATGAACCGGCCTGTTCAAATCCTGAGAAAAATAGCGCGCAGCCGATGAAGAGTACGACCAGCACGACGCCGCGCCTGCGCTCCTCCGTCGTCAGATCCGCGAACAAAAAGTAGTAGGCAAAATACAGAATTCCCATGCCGGCGATCACGTAGGCGGCGCCATGGCCCAACCGCAATGCATCCATCGGAATCCATCCGATGCTGACCGCCAGAACCGTCAGCGCCAAGGCAGCCACGCCAATCCACAAGCGCAGCCACTCCTTGGAGCGAGGCACCAGGGCATGGTCGCCTCCGGCGGCGTGAATGGGCGCGGCGCGCAGCCCCGCCTCTCCCAGATATTTTCGTGTGAGATAAAACTGCACCACGCCGATGATCATGAAAAACGCGCCGGCGCCGAATCCCGCGCGCAGCCCGAAGAAATTCTGCGCGACGGGAATCACCAATGGGCCCAGAGCGCCGCCGATATTGATGCCGATATAAAAAATCGTAAACGCGGAATCGAGACGCGCGCCGCCTTCGGGATAAAGCGCAGCCACGATGGCGCTGACGTTGGGTTTCAACAGCCCAACACCGAGAACGATGACCAGCAGGCCGATGTAGAAACCTTTCGGGCTGGTTGAGATCGCCAGCAGCAAGTTGCCGGCAGTTATGAACGCGCCGCCGAGCATGACGGCGCGCTGTGCGCCGATGAGGCGGTCGGCAACCCAGCCGCCGGGCAGCGCCGCCAGATAAACAGCAGCGGTGTAGAGGCCATAGATTGCCGCGGCGGTCTTGTCGTCGAGGCCGAGCCCGCCCGTCGCCACCGAGGCGACCAGGAAAAGAATGAGAACGGCGCGCATGCCATAGAAGGTGAAGCGTTCCCACATCTCGGTGAGGAACAGCGTGGCCAGTCCGCGCGGGTGGCCAAAAAACGTGGCGGCCAACCTAAACCCCGGCTTCGCGCTGAGCCTGTTCGGCTGCCTCTTTCTCGCGTGCCGCTATTTTTTCTTTGAGCAACAGTCCGGCCATGATGATCCCTATTTCATAGAGTAAGTACATCGGCACCGCCATGGCACTTTGCGAAACCGCGTCCGGCGGCGTGACAAAGGCGGCAAAGATGAATATCCCCAACAGCACAAAACCGCGATTTTTCTTCAAGGTCTTGAGATTGACAAACCCCGTCCAGACCAATAGTACAGTAGCGACAGGCACTTCGAAGGCCAAACCGAAAGCCAGCAGCAGCACCATCACGAAATCCAGATAGGCGCCCATGTCGGTCATCATCTGCACGCCGTGGGGCGTGGTGGCGACGAAGAAGCTCAGCATCACCGGAAAGACCGCGTAGTAGGCAAACGCCGCCCCGCAGTAAAAAAGAACGATGCTGGATACCAGCAGCGGCACCGCGAGTTTCTTCTCGTGTTTATAGAGGCCGGGCGCGACAAATGCCCACGCCTGATAGAGCACAACGGGCATGGCCAACCCGACGGCGAGCAACAGCGCCAGCTTGAACGGCACGGTGAAGGGAGCGACGACGCTGGTCGCAATGATGGTCGCGCCGCTCGGCAACTTGTTGATCAACGGTTTCGCGACGAACGTGAAAATCTGATTCATGTAGTAGGCGCAGGGCACGAAACAAATGCCCACCGCCAACATCGCCTTGAGCAGGCGATCGCGCAGCTCCAACAGATGCGAGATCAGCGTCCCTTCGGCGAGTTCGCTGGAGTCCCCTGGCTCATTCATTGGCGGGTTTGTTGTCGGGCGGACTGGGATGCCAATCCGCACCCTGGACCGCCGCGGCGTTTTCCGGCGAGTAAGCAGCCGCAGGCGCGCTTGCCTGCGGTGGCGCCACCACCGGCGGCGGCGTGTTTGGCACGTAGGAGGTATCGAACGGTGCAGGCGCGCTGCTCGGCGCCGCGTCGGTTTTGCCGGCAGCCGTTGATTTGGTCTGCTTCATCAATTCTTCGGCGCTGACTTCGCGCTCCAATTGCTCGGTCAATTGGCGCGCCATCGCGCGAGCCCTCCCCACCCAGTTGCCGACTTGTCGCGCAACCTTCGGGAGTTTCTCGGGACCCAACACGATGAGTGCTATGGCCGAGGTGAGCAGTATCTCCGAGAACCCAACATCAAGCATGCGGCATCAGGCGTTGGTTTTGGGCGGTACCTTGACGTCGCTCTCGCGCGCCGCCGCGCTAGGGCTAAATTCCGCATCCTTGTCTTGCTTGAGCTGCTTGGCGGCTTCCTCGGTTTCGCCCTCGTTCATGGCGGACTTGAAGCCCTTGACCGCCGCGCCCAAATCCGAGCCGATGCTGCGCAGGCGCTTGGTGCCAAAAATCACCAAGGCGATCAGCAAAACGACAATAAGCATTTTTGAATCGAACATCTCGCTTCTCCGATTCCACGTGTAACCAATCGGGCGCCAATGATACGCCAAAGATATTATGACATTGGACCGCGCCGCACCGATGCGTGTTCGGTCGCATTTGGGGCTTTGATCAACTTTCCAACCAAATGGTGACCGGGCCGTCGTTGGTTAAAGACACCTGCATGTGGGCCCCGAATGACCCGGTTTCCACAGCCCCCAACTCATCGCGCGCGGCCTGTACCAAGACCTCGAACAATCGGCGTGCCTGCTCCGGCGGCGCAGCAGTCGAAAAGCCGGGCCGTAAGCCCGTCGACGTATCGGCCGCCAGGGTGAATTGCGGCACCAGCAGCAATTGCCCGTTAACCTGGGTTAGGCCCAGGTTCATCTTGCCAGCCCCGTCCGGGAAGACCCGATATCGGAGCAGCCGCGCGAGCAGGCGCCTCGCGCTCACCTCATCATCCGTGGGCCGAACGCCCACCAAAACCAGTAATCCCGGGCCAATGGCACCCACGGATTTACCGCTCACGGTGACCTCAGCGTGGGAAACGCGCTGCAATAGAGCAATCATTGGGCCTCAGGTTTCCACTTCTCAACAAAATAGACTCTCAAACGGGGCGGTTTATTCCATAAATCCGGAACTGGATTGAAATATGTCGGTGTATTGCGTTAACCCATCATTCCCGATGTAAATCTCTAAAAAGTGGGAAAATATGTTCAATTAATTGCAGAAGCACAGGCCATAGTGGTCAAAAAACCTTCAAGAATCGGGGTTTGACGGGTCAGAATGCCTTCGGTGCCCCCATTAGCGCTCACTTCCAGGATTTGGGAAGATGCGCGCCGATCGCGGTCATTCCACCAAAGGACCTAAAGACCTTGCCTCCATCCTACACAGACAATTTTTGCTCCAGCCACGACGGACTCAAGCTCTATGCGCGAGTTTACCCAGGCCCGCAGCCTTCTGCCCGAGCGGTGCTCTGCCTGCACGGGCTGACGCGCAACAGCCGCGACTTCGAAGAGCTCGCTCCCCATTTGCAGCGGCACTATCGGGTCATCGTTCCGGACGTGCGCGGGCGGGGACTGTCTGCGCGAGATCCCAACCCGCAGAACTATCAGCCGGCGATCTACCTTCAGGACATCCTCACTCTGATTGATACCGTGGCTGCGCAGCGGGTGGCCGTGATCGGTACCTCGATGGGGGGCCTCCTGGCCATGATGATGGCAGTGGGTCATCGCGACCGGGTATCGGGCGTGGTATTGAACGACATGGGGCCGGAAGTCGATCCCAAAGGACTCGAGCGCATCAAGGGTTACGCCGGCCGACTGCCGCCGCCGAAGAATTGGGACGATGCGATTGCACAAACTCAAAGCATGTTCGGCGATGCGTGGCCGAACCTCTCGACAGAGCGATGGTCGGCGCTTACGCGCCGTGGCTATCGAGAAGACGAGAAGGGCGGCCTCAAGGTCGATGCCGATCCGATGATCGGAGAGATGCTGCGCGCGGCACCCGCGGCAACCGCGAACTTATGGCCGTTCTGGAAAGCACTGCGCGGAATTCCGATGCTGGCCATCCGCGGCGCGCAGTCCGATATCTTGAGCGCCGCCACCTTCGCCAAAATGAAAGCCGAAAATCCCGAGCTTGAGCAGCTCGAAGTGGCGCAGCGTGGGCATGTGCCCTTGTTGGACGAGCCGGAGTGCCTTGCGGCCATTGACGCTTTCCTTGCGCAACTATCCTGATCGAAGATGCGTGGGATGCCTTACTTTCGCCAAAGGGTGGGCGTGAACAGCACCAGGATGGTGAACACTTCCAGCCGGCCCAAGAGCATCGCCGCGGAGCAAACCCAGGTCTGAAAATCGGTCAGCACACCGTAGTTGCTGCCGGGTCCGACCAGCCCTAAGCCGGGACCCGCATTATTGATGCAGGCGATGATGGCTGAAAACGAGGTCATGAAGTCCAAGCCGCTCGCGAGCTGCAGGAATATCAGCGTCACGATGCTCATGAAATACAAGAACACGAAGGCCAGCACCGCGAACACCACGCGATTGGCGATCACCGTTCCGCCGACCTTCAGCGGCCGCACCATGTTCGGATGCACCAGCTGATTCAATTCGCGATGCGCTTGTTTGGCGAGCACCAGCGTGCGGATCATCTTGATGCCGCCGCCGGTGGATCCTGAACTTGCCACGATACAGCTCAAGAACATCATCCACATGGGCGCGAATATCGGCCAGCGCGAATAATCTTGGGTATGCAGTCCGCTGTCGGTGGCGATCGAGACCAAATTGAACACGGTGTTGCGAAGCGCCGAGGAGTAGTCGGGATAGGTGCCCTTGTAGAACAAGAACAGCGAGACACCGATGCAGCTGCCCGCCAAAACCCCCAAGATGGCCTTCGCTTCGGCATCGCGGAAGTACGCCTTGACGCCGCGTTGGCTCCAGGCAAGAAAATGCGTGGCAAAGTTGAGCGCCGCCAGAATCGAGAAGGCGGTCAGCACCATCTCGATGGGCAGCGAATTGAAGTGGCCGATGCTGGCGTCATAGGTGGAGAAGCCGCCGAGCGACAGCGCGGAAAAGCCGTGGCATACCGCATCGAACCAGTTCATCCCCGCGAATCTCAAGCAGAGAATGCAGGCGGCGGTCAATCCGGTGTAAACGGCCCATAGCAGCTTTGCGGTTTGCCCGATGCGCGGCGTGAGCTTGCTGTCCTTCATCGGCCCGGGCATTTCGGCGCGGTAAATCTGCATGCCGCCGACGCCGAGCATGGGGAGGATGGCCACGGCCAATACGATGATGCCCATGCCTCCTATCCAGCTCAAAAGATGGCGCCAGAGATTGATGGATCGGGGCAGAAATTCGAGTCCGGAGAGCACCGTGCCGCCGGTGGTGGTCAGGCCGGAGGCTGCCTCGAAGTAGGCGTCGGTGAAATTGATCGGCAAGTAGTCCCATAGCGGAAATCCCGCCACCGCGGGCAACAGCACCCATGTGAGCGCCACCAGCATCAGCCCGTCGCGGGTTTTCAGCTCGCGCTTGAAGCGCCGGGTGGCAAGCCACAGCAGCGCGCCGAGAACGAAAGTCGCCAAGGCGGAAATGATGAAGGACTTGAGGGCCTCATCCAGTCCCCAGACCGCCAGAATCAAGGGCGCCAGCATGGTCGCCGCGAACACCATCATCACGAGGGCGAAAACGTGCGCGACCGGCAGTAAAATGTCTTTCACAAAAAGGAGGCGGAGCCCTGGAAGAGTTTTTCGACCGCTTCGATGTGACGGCGATCGGTGAGGAACAAAATCAAATGATCGTCGGGCTGCACGGTGGTGTCGTGATGCGCGATGATGACCTCATCGCCCCGCACCACGGCGCCGAGCGTCGTACCCTCGGGCAGCGCGATGTCCTCGATGCGCCGGCCGATCACCTTCGAACTGTCGGCATCGCCATGCACCACAACTTCGAGCGCCTCGGCGGCGCCCCGGCGCAAGCTATGTACGCGCACCACATCGCCACGCCGCACGTGCGCCAGCAACGATCCGATCGTGACAGTCTGCGGCGAGATCGCCACATCGATCGAGCCGCTCTCGATGAGTTCGGCATAGGAAGGCTTGTTGATCAGCGCCATGACCTTGTGCGCGCCCAGGCGTTTGGCGAGCATGGCCGATAAAATGTTCGCCTCTTCGGAATTCGTGAGCGCCGCGAAGACATCCGCGCTATCGATATTTTCCTCGAGCAGCAATTCCTCGTCGGCCGCATCGCCATGCAGCACGGTAGTGCTTTTCAACTGCTCGGAAACGCGCCGCGCGCGTTTGCTGTCGCGCTCGATGAGCTTGACCTGGTTCTTGCCTTCCAACTCGTTGGCGAGCCGCAGGCCGATGTTGCCGCCGCCGGCGATCACCACGCGCCGCGCGGGCGCCTCCTCGCGTCGCAATTCCTTCATCACGATGCGGATGTTTTCGCGCGCGGCCAGAAAAAACACCTCATCGCCGTCCTCGATGACCGTCGTGCCCTCGGGCTTGACGCTCTTGCCGGCCCGATAGATGGCGGCGACGCGCGCGTCGGCGGAGGGAATGTGCTCGCGCAAGGTGCTCAAGGTCTGGCCCACCAACGGTCCGCCCTGCAACGCGCGGATGCCGACCAAGCGCACCCGGCCATCGGCGAAATCCAACACCTGCAGTGCACCGGGGTAGCGAATCAGCCGGGCGACGTACTCCGTCACCAGCTGTTCCGGACTGATCCAGACGTCGACCGCGACGCCGTTCTCACCGAACAAGCGGTCTCTTTCGGTGTAGTCGGCGGAGCGCACGCGCGCGATTTTCTTCGGCGTGCGGTACAAAGTCCACGCAATGTGGCAAGCCAGCATGTTGACTTCGTCGCTGTTGGTGAGCGCCACGAGAATGTCAGTGGTGGCGATTCCGGCGGCCTCGAGAATGCGCGGGCTCGAGCCGTTGCCGTTGACCGTGCGGATATCGAGACGATCCTGAAGATCCCGCAATATCTCTTCATTGTGGTCGACGACCGTCACATCATTCGCTTCCTCGCGAGAGAGGTGCTGCGCGGCCGTGCGGCCGACTTGTCCGGCGCCTAAAATGATGATTTTCACTGCGGTCTCACTCTACACGACCTCGAGATTGGCATAGGAGAGCATCAGCCACTTCGTGCCCTGCCTCTCAAAATTGACCTGAATACGAGCATGCGGTCCATTTCCCTCGAAATTCAAGACCACCCCGTCCCCGAATTTGGAGTGCCGCACGCGGCTGCCCATGCGCATCCCCGCGGCGGGCGTCTCCTCGAGCGTGCTGCTGCGCTTCACGAACACCGGTCGGGACACCTGCAAGCGCGGCCGTATCTCTTCCATGAGTTCCGGCGGGAATTCGCTGATGAAGCGCGATGGTTGGCCATAGGTATCGACGCCGTAAAGGCGGCGCTGTTCGGCATAGGTGACATAGAGATGGCGCATGGCGCGCGTGGCGCCCACGTAGCAAAGCCGGCGCTCCTCCTCCAATCCGGCGAGGTCTGCCACCGAGCGCTGATGCGGAAACAGGCCGTCCTCCATGCCCGCGAGAAATACCACCGGGAATTCCAGTCCCTTGGCTGAGTGCAGGGTCATCATCTGCACGCAGTCATCATAGGGGTCCGCCTGTCCCTCGCCGGACTCGAGCACGGCATGGGAGAGAAAGGACTCGAGCGGCGAGAGTTCGGCTTCAGCCTCGGTCTCCGGCGAGAAGCCTCGGGCCGCGCTGACGAGTTCCAACAGGTTCTCGATCCGCCCTTCGCCGCGTTCGCCTTTTTCTTTTTTGAAGTGCTCGATCAGTCCGCTCATCTGAATGACATGATCGACCTGCTCGTGCAGCTCGAGACCGTTGATTTCGCGCGCCAGCCTGTCGATCAACTCCATGAAGCCCTGCAGCGCCTGCGCGGCGCGTTGCGGCAGTGCCGCCTGCGCGCCGATCGCGCCGTTCCACAACGAGGTGTTGTTGGCGCGCGCGGTGTCGCGCACCAGGTCCATGGTCTTGGCGCCGATGCCCCGTACCGGCAGGTTGACGACCCGTTCAAACGAGGTGTCGTCGGCACGGCTCGCGGCCAGACGCAGATACGCCAGGGCATCCTTGATTTCGGCGCGCTCGAAGAACCGCAGACCGCCATAGACCCGATAGGGCATGCGCGCATTCAGAAAGGCTTCTTCAAAAACTCGCGACTGTGCATTGGATCGATACAACACGGCGACCTCGCGTCGTGCACCGCCGCGCGCCACCCATTCGCGGATGCGGTTGACGACGAAATCCGCCTCGTCGCGCTCATTGAAGGCGGCATAGAGTTTGACCCGCTCGCCATCTTCGCCGCTGGTCCACAAGGTTTTGCCGAGACGTCCGGCGTTGTTGGCGATCAAGGCGTTGGCGGCCTTCAAAATCGTCCCGGTGGAACGGTAATTTTGTTCCAGCTTGTAGAGCACCGCCCCGGGGAAATCGCGGCGGAATTGATTCAAGTTCTCGACGCGCGCGCCGCGCCAGCGGTAGATCGAATTGTGCGTGACGATGCCGCCGGCGATGAAGTTATGGGTGCGCTCGACGTTGATGTCGTAGACCTCGGCATCGTAGGTCTCGTACTCGATGCGCTCCACCACGTCGAACCGGCCGGAATCGACCACCATGACCATGCCGCAGCGGATGCTGGCCGCCGTAATGAAGGGCAATGACTTCTCGAGCATGTGCCCCTGAAGGACGTAGCGGCCGTCGAGCCGCTCGCGAATGGCGCGTGCAATCGACATCAGTTCGCCGAAGTCGGCGCGCACGGTCTCGAAGCGCCAACTGGGACCAAGCGCCTTGGCGGCACTACACTTAAGACCCATGGCCTCGAGGACCGCGCGGTCCTTGGCAGAGACGCCTACCACGGAAATACGATGCGTGGGTGTGCTGCCGCGCCGGTCGCCGCACAGCGTGATGACGA